>Ga0307378_10002904_pt1 | contig 25569 bp, 4 predicted proteins | sample UN1MG_FD_202238 | JGI IMG/M metagenome (GOLD analysis project Ga0307378, IMG submission 202238) | Soil microbial communities from Risofladan, Vaasa, Finland - UN-1 | ecosystem: Environmental > Terrestrial > Soil > Coastal area > Acid sulfate soil | place: Finland: Risofladan, Vaasa | collected...
CTGATCTTCATCCGCAACAAGCTCAATCAATCCGTCGGCACCGGCGACAACTGGAAAGCCGACGTGAACGAAGACACGAGGATCAACATCCTCGACCTGATCTTCGTGCGCAACAAGCTGAACACGTCGTGCCCGTAGGAAGACCGAGTTGATCAGTTTGCCGGTTGGTCAGTTGATCGGTTATACAGTTCACGCGCTGTGCAACCGCCGATCAACCTGTCAACGGGCAAACTGATCAACTGGCAAACTGGCAAACTGGCAAACTGACCAACTGCTTCACAGGGCTTTCAGGAGAACAAGGATGAAGACGATTGTATTGTGCGCGATTGGCCTCACCGTGACCGCAGTGCTCCTCGGAGCATCGGCTTCGGCCGACATCTACGTAGCCGGCACGGGCGTTGACGCCCCCGGCAACGGCACCCTTGCCAGCCCGTACCGCACCATCACGTACGCCCTGGCAAACCGCGGCGGCGACACCGTCATCCGGGTCGGCGTTGGCCTCTATACCGACGACAACGATGACGTGGACGACGAGACCTTCCCGCTCACCGTGCCCGCCGGCGTATCGGTGATCGGCACCATGGGCAGCCTCAGGGACGACACCGACTCGGCCGTGGTGAACGCGGGCGGCGCCGCGAAGGCGTTCGTGCTCGCCACCTCCACCTCGGGCACGGCCACCTTCAGCAACCTCGTGATCACCAACTTCATCGGCCCGGCCATCGACCTCACCGGCTGGCGCGGCACCATCGACGGCTGCTACATCACGGGCAGCGTGGCCGGCTCAACGAACGCGCTCGTCTTCCTCCACCTGCCGCTGTCCAGCGAGGCCACCGACCCCACGCGGCCCATCGACCTGCGCGTCACCAACACCGTGATGGAAAACCTCGTCAACGCCGGCGCCAAGCACGTGCTGCTGTTCAGCATCAATGGCAATGGCAAGACGTACTTCACCAACTGCACCTTCAAGGACATCACGGTCGGCACGCCCGACCGCGGCTCGTTCAACTGGGAATGGGTGAACGTCAACTACGACGTCCAGCTCACCAACGTGCTGATCGACCACATCGTCACCAACGCCCAGAACGGCGCGCAGTACGGCATTGTCTACACCGCCAACAGCGTCGCCATCCTGGACCGCTGCACCGTGCGCAACATCAACAGCAACACGTCGATCATCAACAGCAACAAGACGCTGACGGTGCGCGACTCGCTGTTCTACAACCTTACCGGCACCTCGTGGGGTGCGATGTACGCGTCGAACGGCAACACCGTGAACGCCTACAACTGCACGTTCGACGGCTGCTCCGCCGTCACCAACACATCCGGCGGCCAGCGCAACCTCTACAACTGCAGCATCAGCAACTGCACGACGATCAACGCCGACCCCGGAAACACGAACCTCCGCATGCACTTCGTGAACGTCTACAACACTCCCTATGGGCCCTATGACGCCGACAACAGCAACAACCTCACGGCCTGGGAGCCGAAATACCGCGACCCTGCCAGCGGCGACTACCACCTGCGGGGCAACAGCCTGCTGGTCGACGCCGGCAACAACGCCGACGTGGCCTGGACAACGCCCGTCGACATCGATGGCAACGCCCGCATCCTCGACGGCAACTTCGACGCGACCGCCACCGTCGACATCGGCGCCGACGAGTTCACCACCAGCCCGGCGGCGCCCACCTTCTCGGTGAGGCCGTTCTTCCACGTGTTCGCCGGGTCCACCATCGATATCCCCGTCAGCATCGTGCCGTCCGCCGGAGCATCGGTCGACGCCGACGTGGCGTACGATACCGGCCTGACCGGCGCGCCTGTGCTGACGATCACCGACGGAACCGGGCCCGCCGCGCTGACCGTTGCCGTCGACGGCGCAACCGGCACCGCCACCGGCAACCCGATGGATATCTCCTTCACCGTTGCGGCCGGACCGGACGTCCTCCCCGCCGACTGCACGGTCGTGTCGTACACGAATACGGTCACCCTCGCCGGAAGCACCAAGGTGTTCCTGACATCGGGTGCCGGAATCGATCTGCCGGTGAAGCTGATGTCGAGCGAGCTTGCCGCGCCCGCCGATATCCCGATCGCGGTCGGCACGCCCGCCGGCACCGGCACCAACTCGATCAGTTGGGTGGGCGGGGCATTGATCCCGCAGGGAGCCGCACAGTCGGCCGGCATGCTGTCAATCACTGCCGCTAGCGGGCTGAACACCGTCCAGTTGACCGTCGGCGGCGGATTCGTCTTCGACGAAACGGGCACCGACACGCTGGACCTGCAGGTGGTCTGCCTGAGCAGCCCGATCTACGTATCGGGTGCGGGCAGCGACACCGACGGCATCGGCACGGAGGCCAGCCCGCTCCGCTCGATCACGAAGGCGCTGACGTTCGTGCCCGACGTGATGGAGATCCAGGTCGGCCCGGGCCTGTATGACGCGGTCAACGGCGAGACCTTCCGCATCACGGTGCCAGAGGGAGTGTCGATCACCGGCACGCGCGGCCCGGTGGACGACGAGTTCGATTCATCCATTATCGACGCCGGCGGGGCGGGCGAAGTCTTCCGCCTGCGCGACACCGCCGCCGGGACCACCGGCCTCATCAGCGGCCTCGTGATCCGCAATTTCATCGGCCCCGCCATCAACCTCACCTGCTGGCGCGGCACGATCGACAACTGCTACATCACCGGCGGCGTGGCCGGGGGGACCCCGCCCTCATCTTCTATCACGCGTCCGGCACGCTCGATCTCGCCGTCACCAACACCGTGATGGAAAACATTGTCAATGCCAGCGCCAAGCACGTCTTCCTGTTCAACAACAACGGCAACGGCAAGACGTACTTCACCAACTGCACCTTCAAGGACATCACGGTCGGCACGCCCGACCGCGGCGCCATGAGCTGGGAATGGTCCGGCGTCAACTACGACATCCGGATGACCTCCGTCACCATCGACCACATCGTCACCAACGCCCAGAACGGCGCGCAGTACGGCATTGTCTACACCGCCAACAGCGTCGCCATCCTGGACCGCTGCATCGTTCGCAACATCAACCGCAACACGCCGATCATCAACAGCAACAAGACGCTCACCGTGCGCGATAGCTTGTTCTACAACCTCATCGGCACCTCGTGGGGGGCGCTGTACGCGTCGAACGGCAACACCGTGAACGCCTACAACTGCACGTTCGACGGCTGCTCCGCCGTCACCAACACCTCCGGCGGTTGGCGCTACTTCTTCAACTGCAGCATCAGCAACTGCACGAAGGTGAACGGCTACACGACCACTACCATGCAGCTCAAGTCGGTGAACGTCTACGAGACCGACATCGGCCTCTACGATTCGAACGGCTCGCTCGCGGTAACCAGCTACGTGCCCAACTATCGCGATCCCGAGAGCTTCGACTTCCGGCTGAAGAAGACGAGCGCGCTCGTCGACGCCGGAGACGAGGCATATGTCACCTGGGCCGATCCGGTTGATCTGCTGGGCACCCCGCGCGTGCTCGACGGGAACGCGGACGACGTGCCGGCCCCCGACCTCGGCGCCTACGAGTATGATCCCTACACGCTCGTCCCCACCTTCGCCACAACGGCCGCCAACTACGCGGTCTTCGCGGGCGACGACGTCACCATTCCCGTGAGCATCGCACCGGCGGCCGGCGGCGCGGTGGTGGCCGACATCACGCTCGGCTTCGGCCTCTCCGGCCCCGGCACGCTCGCCATCCCCGATGGCCATGGCCCGGTCGATCTCACCCTGACCGCCGCATCCGGCGCCGGCCTCGACACCGGCAACCCGATCGACATCGACATTGCCCGCGGCAGCGGGCCGGAGGTCGAGCCTACCGCCTGCGTCGTGACCGTCTACACGAAGAAGGTGAAGGTGGCGGGCGAGGCCCGAATCTTCCTGCCCGAGGGCGACTCGATCGCCTTCCCGGTCAGCCTGATGTCGCCCTCGCTGGCGGCACTGGCCGAAATCTCGTTCACGGTGGGCGCGGCCACAGGCTCCGGCACCAACTCCATCTCGTGGAACGGCGGCATGACCATCCCGGCCGGGACTTCCCAGTCGTCCGGCAGCCTGTCGATCACCGCCGGCAGCGGGCTGAACACGGTACAGTTTACCGTGTCCGGCGGCTTCACGTTCGCCGAGACGGGCACCGATACGCTCAACCTCGACGTGATCGGGTTCGCCAGCCCCATCTACGTGGGCGGCACGGGCAGCGACACGGCAGGCACCGGCTCGGAAGCCAGCCCGCTTCGCTCGATTACGAAGGCCCTGGCACTCGCCGCGGCCGCCGCCGAATGGGGCGAGCCGATGGAAATCCGCGTGCTCCCCGGCCTCTACGATACCGACAGCGGCGAGACGTTCAAGCTCACGGTCCCGCCGGGCGTGTCGATCGTCGGCACGCGCGGCCCCGCGGGCGATGAATCCGATTCCGCCGTGCTCGATGCCGGCGGCGAGGCGACCATCCTCCGCCTGGCTACTACTCCCTCCGGCAGCTCCGGGCTCGTCAGCGGCCTCGTCATGAGAAACTTCATCGGCCCGGCCGTCGACCTGACCGGCTGGCGCGGCACCATCGACAACTGCCTGATCACCGAGGCCGTCCGCGGCGTCTGCAACGCCCTCATCTTCTACCACCAGATCGGCACCGTCGACCTCACCGTCACCAACACCGAAATGGTGAACATGACCAACCAGGACGCCAAGCACGTGGTGCTGTTCGGCGACAGCACCGGGACCGGCAAGACCACCTTCGCCGGCTGCGTCTTCCGCGACATCACGGTCGGCACGCCCTACGGCGCCCGCGGCTCCATGAACTGGGAATGGGACCAGGTATTCACCATCAGCATCAGCGACACGGTGTTCGACCACGTCACGTTCAATGGCGGCAACGAGGTGCAGAGCGGCCTGTTCAGGCCCTCCAGCAATCCCTTCACCCTCGACCGCTGCACCATCTGCAACATGAACCAGAACACCACCACGATCAGTGCGAACGGCGCCGGCGTCGGCACCATCCGCGACTGCCTGTTCTACAACAACAATAACGGCTCGTGGGGCGTGGTCGGCGGAGCCAACGGCTCCACCACCAAAGTCTACAACAGCACGTTCGACACCTGCTCCGCCGTCACCAGCACCAGCGGCTGCTCCCACGAGTTCTGGAACTGCAGCATCAGCAACTGCGCCAAGATCAACATCTACACCACCAACACCATCAAGCTGCACTCCGTGAACGTGTTCAACTCCGATTACGGCGTGGTCGACCTCGACCACAGCGACGACCTCACCGACTACGATCCGAATTACAGGAACCCGGACGAGTTTGACTTCCGCCTCAAGAAGGTCAGCCGCCTGATCGACGCCGGCGACAACTCGTTCGTCACGTGGTCCGACCCGACCGATCTCGACGGCAAACCCCGGATCATGGACGGCAACGCCGACGAAGTCGAAACGGTCGACCTCGGCGCCTACGAGTACGATCCGAACGTGGTGACGCCGACGTTCACGACCGCGGCGGCCACCTACAACCTGTTTGCCGGGGCGTCGATCGACGTGCCGGTCTCGATCGTTCCGCCCGCTGGTGCTCCGGTGACCGCCGGCGTCTCCTACGGCACCGACCTGGGCGGCCCCGCAACGCTCAGCATTCCAGACGGCACCGGCCCGGCCGGTCTGACGGTAACCGCCGCATCCTCGCTCAACCAGACGAGCGGCTCGCTGTCAACGGTCACGCTCGCCGAGTCCAGCTCCGTCGGCGTCGATCCGGGCGAGTTCGGGATCTACGTCTACGAGCGCGCGGTCACGATCGGTGGCGCCACGCGCCTGTTCGTGAAGGCCGGCGAGGAGCTGCAAGTCAAGGTCAGGTTCGTCAGCGATCTGCTACGCGCGCCTGGCGCGGTCAACGTTACCGCCGGCACACCGGAAGGCTCCGGCACCAACGCCATCGCCTGGTCGGGCGATGCCTTCATCCCCGACGGCGGCTGGGAATCGGCCGGCTACCTCTCGATCACCGGCGGCAGCGGCGCCAACGTCGTCACGCTGACGGTCGACAACTCCTTCGCGTTCACCGAGAGCGGCATGGCAACCGTCACGATCCAGGTGATCGGATTCACCAGCCCGCTGTACGTTTCCGGAACGGGCAACGACGAGTCGGGCGACGGCTCCCTGGCCAACCCGCTGCGGACGATCACCTACGCCGCGTCGCTGCTGACGGCCGGCGACGAGGTGCGCGTGCTGGCTGGCTCCTACGGCCCGAGCTCCGGCGAGACGATGCCCATCCAGCCGGACGGCGTCCGGATCGTGGGCGACGGCCCCGCCGCCGGGCAAGTCATCGACGGCGAGACTACCGCGTTCAGCATGTTCAAGTTCCGCGAGACCACCGGCGGCCTGCTGCAGAACCTCACGCTCACCCGCTGCACCGAGCCTGCGGTCCTCGTCGATCATGCTACCATCGAGCTGACCGGCTGCACCTTCGCCGACATCACCTGCCGCGACATTCCCGGCTCGGGCATCAAGGCCGCCGCCCTCAACATGATCAACAATGCCCAGGTAACCGCCACGGACTGCAGGTTCACCAGGCTCGTCGGCCGCTCGGCCGTCGAGATCGAGACACACACGCTCAACAACGCCAACCTGTTCGTCGGCAACCGCTGCGAGTTCACCGACAACTACAGCTTCTGGGGCACGGTGGCGTCCACCGCCGGCGTGGCCGGCAGATACGAGCTTTCCGAATGCCTCTTCCAGAACAATCGGGTGCCGATGGACGGCCATACACAGGACTCCGACTCCGGAACTGTGGCGTACCTGTGGGGCAACCCCGGCACCCCCGGCAGGTTCATCATGGACCGCTGCACCGTGCTCGACGGCTCCGGCGGCTGCGTCTTCGGCATCTCCCACACGCCCGAGGCCAACTGCAAGGCCACCAACTGCCTGTTCGCCGGCAACCAGTGCCGCCTGAGCATGCTCGACGGCTACGCCTACGGCTTCGACATCACCAACTGCACGATCGTCAACAACACCGGCGGCTTCAACCGCTGGTCGCCCCACGCCAGCCACGTGAACCTCAGGAACTGCATCATCGCCAACAACGACTACATGGCTGCAACGGGCGGCGTCACGCAGAGCGTCATCCTCAAGAACTGCATCGTGTGGAACACGCCGCCCGGCGATGGCACCGGCTACAACCTCACACTCAGCAGCAACGTGATCGAGCAGGATCCGCTGCTCGTGGATCCGTCGGAGACGTCGCTCGATGCCCGCCTCACCGACGCCAGCCCTGCCCTTGACGCGGGCGACGACGCCCTCGTGCCCGCCGACGCGGTCGTTGACCTCGACGGCCAGCCTCGCTTCCACGACGCCAACGGCGACGACGTGCCCACTGTCGACATCGGCTGCTACGAATACCAGGGTGCACCGGGCGCCACCGTCGCCGCATTCACCGTGTCCGACCGCACATCCGGCAGCACGCTGGTCACCAACGAGGCCGACGTCACCACCGCCATCACCGTCAACGTGCCGGAAGGCATCACTGTGTTGAACTGGCAGATCACCGAATCCGACGCTGAGCCGGCCGAATGGCTGACCGAATCACCGACCAGCTACACGATCCAGGGTGCATCGGCCGCGGACGTGACCCTGTACGCCTGGATCAAGGACTCCGCCGACAACGTCGCCAGCAAGCCGGCCACGATCTACTACGACACGCGGCTGCCCGTGGTCTCCAACGTTGTCATAGCAGCCGGCGCGCCCGGCACCGCCACCGCCACATGGGACACCGACATCCCCGCGGAAGGCGCCGTCAACTACGGAGCCGTCTCGATGGCCGGCACCACGCCGAACACCACTCCAGAAAACGCCATCGGCACCAGCCACAGCGTCGTGATCACCGGCATCGTGGCCGGCACGAACTACAAGATCATCCTCGTGAACAACGAGATCGCCTCCGCCCCGATCTACTGGCCCGAGCCGTGGCCCATCGAAGGCGACGCGAACATGGATTGCAGGGTGAACATCCTCGACCTGATCTTCATCCGCAACAAGCTGAACCAGGCCGTCGGCACCGGTGACAACTGGAAGGCCGACGTAAACGAAGATACGAGGATCAATATCCTCGACCTGATCTTCGTGCGTAACAAGCTGAACACGTCGTGCCCGTAGGGCGTCCGCCTCGGGGGGCACGCAATGCCCTCCGGACAGATGCACGTGCGGGTCGACCGCCGGACGGGGCGGGGCATTTCCCCGCCCCGCCCATATCCATCCCGGTGTGCATTGCGGCCACGACGGCCGCCTGCATGCCCCCGTTGGCGAACATCCTTCCGCAGTGTTTGCACTGGATCGTGCGATCCGGGGCTTGGGCTTTCCTCCATTGGACAAAGGAATACGCAAATGAGAAAGGTCTTGGCGATCGCATGCGTGATGATCTGGGCGGCCTCCGTTGCACAGGCCGCGGTGGTCACCGAGTACCTGGGGACCGACAGCTCCTACCTTGGGACGTCCATCCAGGGCGACTGGGTGGGCAACATCGGCGCTGAGGGCTACCACCTGCTGTACTGGGGTGCAAATGAAAACCAGAAATCGTATCCCTCCTATCTGAACGTGGCGACCAAGTCGGGCCTTAGTGTGACCCAGTGGGCCGACCCCGGCAGCACGACCGATGCGCGCGCCCCGATCAATGCGGACCTGTCGCAGCGCGCCGCCTCCGCCTGGTCCGCCAACGCCACCGGCTACATCCGCATGACGATGCTGCAAAACAGGACGTTCATCCTCGGCCTGTACATGCTGGATTGGGATCAGGGCGGCGGACGCAAGGCGGCGATCGCGGTGTGCGATCAGTCGCAGGAAGCCGCGCCTCCGTGGGAAGTGGAAACCGGCAGCTACAACCTCGGCAAGTGGTTCTTCACCAGGATCACGGCGGCCGCCGGCGACAAGCTGTCGATCCGCCTGCGAGCGACGTCCAGCAATGCCGCCGCCGCCATGCTGGCCTTCGACGAGGCCCCCACCTACGTGAAAACCTTCAGCGTGAGCGACCGCGCCAGCGGCAGCACGTCATTCACCGATGAGGCCACCATGAGCGTATCGCTCGCGGGCGGCGGCACTGCCGCCATCACCGGCTACCAGGTCACCGAGACTGACACCGAACCCACCGAGTGGCTGGCCACGCCCCCCACCGAATACACGATCACGGCGGGCGAGGGCGACAGGATGCTCTTCGGCTGGGTGAAGGACGACCAAGGCATCGTCGAATACACCAGCAAGTCCATCTACTACTCCACGGCCGTCCCCGTCATCTCCAACGTGGCTACCTCATCGGATTACATGAGCATCACGATCGACTGGGATACCGACGTGACCGCCGCGGGCTGGGTGATGTACGGCATCCAGGGCGAGGGCACTACGATGATGTCGGAGTCCGATCTCGGCACCTCGCACAGCATCACGATCTCCGACCTCATCGATGAAACGACCTACGACCTGGAGATCCACAGCAACAACACCACCCTGTTGACCAGTGCCACGACGACGGCGTCAATCCCAACGATCGACAACGTGGTGTGGGCGGGCCGCGCCGCACCCATCCTCACCTGGTCGAAGGGCGCCAACTGGCTAGGTTTCCAGCCCCCCGAAAATCCCACCGCCGGATCGATCACGTTCGGCGATACCGGCGTTTCCACCACCGGGGCGGTCACCAACACGATGAACCCCGACTGGCAGACCGGCGGCCTCTACGTGGTCAGCAAGGCCGGCACCCACAAGACCGACCTCGGCGGCAACACGCTGATCGTCGACGGCGACCTCCGCGTCGGTTACAAGGTGAAGACGTCGGACTACACCGTGACCAACGGCACGCTGCAAGTGGGCACCGAGTTGCTCCCCAGGAAATTCTGGGTGGGCATGATCGACCGCTATGACGGAGCGCCCGCAACCGGAACCATGACCGTGACGGGCACGTTCGGCGGATACTTCACCGACTTCATCGTGGCCCAGGGCGGCGAGGCGCAGTACACCTACGGCACGCTCGACCTGCAAAACGCCACCATCGCCGGCGGCAAGCTGAAAGCAAACAACTTCCGCGTGGGAGCCGTCAAATGCGCATACGGCGACCTCAAGCTGAGCGAAACCTGCGGGCTTACCGACATCGAGGCGGTCAACGAGTTCCGAGTCGGCGGCTGCGAAGGCGGCCACGGCGCCGTCAAGGCCCGCATCGGCATCCCCGCATCCGGCAACGACCCGTGGAAGCTCCCGACCAACGTGAATATCACGCTTGGCCAGTGGGACACGACCCGCTGCCAAACCGCCATCGGCTCCGATACTACCTGGGGCTCCACCGACGGCAGGCTCATCTCCACGTCCGGCGGAGACTTCTCCGGATACCTCAGCACCCTCAGCATCGGCAGGCACTCCAACGGCACCGACGGGCCCGCCTATGGTGTGCTCGACATCCGCGCCATGAACAGCGTGGCAATCAACGCTGCCAGCATCGAAATGGCAAGCAACGCACCGGCGGGCGACGACTTCCGCAACGCCGGCAAGGGCTACATCTACCTCCCGGCCGGCACGGTTGTCACCGACAAGCTCGCACTGGTCCACCCCGACATGCCCAAGGCCTATCCCACCGAAGGAATCGTTGAGCTGAACGGCACGGTTTTCGCCGTCAACCAGACGCTGACCATCGGCCCGGCCGGCACCGTCAACACGCACGTGAAGGGCAAGTCGGCAGGCCTTGACCTCTCCATCTTCGTAACACCGGTGGTCAATGGCGCGATCAACATCTTCTTCGACCAGGACCCCGACGTGGGCGAGACGGGCGAATACTGGGGCCTGCGGTGGGAAGGCGACCATTTCGTTGAGTTGAACACCCTCAAGACCGCCGGCAAGCTCGCCTGGACGCTCGACCCTGCCGTCACCGGCACCGCCAGCTTCTTCTTCGACGGCACCTTCACCTATGTGAGCGTGAAGGAAGAATGGCCGCCCACCGCCGTGGCGAAGGACCTCACCGTCGAGATCATTCCGCCCGACGAGACCACCATCGTCATCGACGTTGCCGACATCGATGCCAGCCCCGAGGATCCCTCGGTGATGGACAAGACGATCATCTGTGCGCAGGATACGGACGCCAATCCCTACACCGTGACGTTGACCAACACCGTGCCCGACAGCACGTATGACATCACGCTGACGTTGACCAGAGACACGGGCGCGTCGGCCTTCGACGTGGGCACCGTGACCATCATCGAAGTGCCGTTCCCAACGAACGCCAACCTGACGTGGAGCGGCGGCGCCGCAATGGTCCAAATGCCCAGACTCGAATGGATGTGGGGTGCCAACTGGCTGGGCGGCTCGCCTCCCGACCACGGCGACCCTCTCGGGTCGCACGCCGGCACCCTCACCTTCGCTGAAGCCGGCTCCGCCGAAGACGATTCCGTCACCAACCTCGTCAATGCCGACTGGCTCATCGACGGTTTCCTCGGCACCAGCACCACCGGCAACCACACCACCGATCTCGACCTCCACTCGCTGACCATCGACGGCGACCTACTGGTGGGATACCGGTGCAAGGCCAAGAACTACTCCATGCTCGACGGCACGCTGCAGGTCGGCACCGAGATAGCGCCCAGCAGGCTGATCGTGGGCTACACCGACCGCAACGACAGCACCTCCGCGTCGGGCGTGCTCGCACTGCCCGGCGTGACGTTCAGTGGAGATCTTGATCAGTTGATCGTCGGCCAGGGCGGCGAGGCGCAGTTCACCTACGGCACGCTTGACCTGCAGTACGCCACCATCGCCGATGGTGTGCTGAAGGCAAACGTGTTCCGCGTGGGCGCCGTGAAGTGCGCCTACGGCGACATCAAGCTGAGCGAATCCTCAGGCCTCACGCAGCTCGCCGCCCTCAACGAGCTGCGGATCGGCGGCTGCCAGGGCGGCCACGGAGGCGTGCGCGGCCGCATCGGCGACCCCAATAACGGCTGGAAACTCCCTCCCGACGTCAACGTCACCCTCGGCGACAGCGACGCCGACACGCGCTGCAGGGTCTCCATCGGCAGCGAGTCGGTGCATGGCTCCACCGAAGGCGCGCTCATCGCCTCCTCCGGCGGCGCTTTCTCCGGCTGCATCAGCACGCTCACCCTCGGCAGGCACCAGAACGGCACCGACGGCAATGCCGTCGGCACGCTCGACCTGCGCGCGATGAACAGCGTGCAGATGGACGCCGAAGTGATCGAGCTGTCGCCGTATCTGCCGGCAGCCGACCTCGGCCGCAACACGTCGAAGGGCTACCTGTATCTGCCGGCGGGCACCGCGATGGCCGGCGACGTGACCGTGCTGCATCCCGAGATGCCGCAGGCGTGCGCCGCAGAGGCTGTGCTTGAGCTCAATGGCACCGTGTGCACGATCAGCACGTCGCTGAAGTCCGGTCCCAGGGGCAGGATCAACACGTTCGTGAACGGGGCGTCGGCCGGCCTCGACCTGGCGGATGCCATCGCACTCACGATCAACGGCACGATCACCATTGCTTTCACGCAAGACCAGGCCGAAGGGCAGACCGGCGAGTACTGGGGTCTGCGGTGGGCCGGCGATCACCGGGCCGCACTCGCCGCCCTCAACGGCGCGGGCAAGCTCGTCTGGACGCTCGATCCCTCCATGTCCGGCTCGGCCAACGTCTTCTACGACGGCACCTATACGTACGTGGCGGTGAAGGAATCGTGGCCCCCGACCGCGGTGGCCAATGACCTCACCATCGAAGTTCGCCCGCCGGACTACACCACGATCGTGCTGACCGTCGACGACATCGACGCCAGCCCGGATGATCCGTCGGTTGTGGATCGGACCATCACCTGCCTGCAGGACACCGACAGCGATCCGGCGACGGTGACGCTGGAAGGCGTGGCGGCTCCGAGCTCGTATGACATCACCCTGATGCTGACCCGGGAGGGCGGCGCCCAGGCGACCGACGTCGGCACGATGACGGTCGTCGACGTGGCCGCTCCGGCTCCGGTTGATGAAAACCTCACGTGGAGCGGCGGTGCAGGGACGGCCGCGATGCCGCGAACCGAATGGCTCTGGGGCGCCAACTGGCTCGGCGGCGACTGGGGCAGTCGCGGCGCGCCGCCCGCCAATCCCGCCCTGGGCACAGTCATCTTCACCGATGCCGCTTCCGTCGCCGACGATTCCGTCACCAACAGCATCACCGAAGATCGCACCGTCGGCGGGTTCAGCGGCACCAGCACCGCCGGAAACCACAAGACCGACCTCGCCGGGCACAGGCTCACGGTCGCCGGCGACATGCTGATCGGCTACCGGACCAAGGCCAAGACGTACGCCATGGACAACGGCACGCTGCAGATCGGCGCCGCGTTCGTCCCCGGCAACCTGGTCGTTGGCAAGGCGGAACGGTACGACAGCCTGTTCGCCACCGGCAGTCTCGTGCTGTCGAGCGTGGTGTTTGAGCCGCACCTGTCGCAGCTTATCGTCGGGCAGGGCGGTGAGGCCCCGATTTCGCAGGCCGCCCTCGACCTGACCAACGCCACCGTAGCAGGCGGCACGCTCAGCGCCGGCACGCTGTACGTCGGCGTCACGAAATGCGTGTACGGCTACGTCAAGTTCAAGGAATCCACCGGCATCACGAACATCGCGGTGACCGACGAATTCCGCATCGCGAGCGCCGAACCCAACGGCGGCCACGGCCAGCTGATCGGCAGGATCGGCGACCCCGACAACAATTACGCCCTCCCGCCCAACGTCAGCATCACGCTTGGCGTGTACGGAAGCACTCGGTGCAGGTTCTCGGTGGGCAGCGACACGACGCATGGCAACGCCGACGGCAAGCTGGTGGCTTCCAGCGGCGGCACGCTCAACGCTTACGTCAGCAGGCTCACGCTCGGCAATCACAGCAACGGCACCGATGGCCCGCCGCTCGGCACCGTCGACCTGCGCGCGATGGACAGCGTAACCATCGATGCCACCAGCATCGAACTGTCGGCTACGGCACCGGCAGGCGACAGCTCCCGCAACAGCGGCAGGGGTTGGCTGTACCTGCCCGCGGGCACTGTGACCGCCGACACGGTTGTCGTGCTCCACCCCGACCAGCCCAAGGCCAATCCCGCGACGGCCCTGCTGGATCTCACCGGCACCGTATTCACCGTGAAGACCTCGCTGGCGGCAGGGGCGAACGGCAGTATCAATACGCACGTGCAGGGAACGTCCTGCGGCCTCGACATCGACGGCGCGGCCGCCGTCACGATGAACGGCACGATCAACATCGTGTTTGAGCAAGACCCGACCGAGTCGGGCGTCTATTGGGGCCTGCGGTGGGCCGGCGACCACGCCGCCGAACTGCAGGCGCTCGTCGACGCCGCCCAGCTCACGTGGGACGACAGCGTCCTCACCGAGCCGGTGGGAATCGTCACGCATGGCGGGTTCACCTACGTCGGCCAGCTCGCGGCGGTAGTCAACGTCACGGGGTTTGCCGTCACCGACGCCACCTCGGGTAGCGCGCTCGTGACCAACGCAGCCACAGTGAACGTATCGATCACCGCCGAACCGGCCGAAGGCCAGACCATTACCGGCTACGCGGTCAACGAAACCGGCTCCGAGCCGACCGACGGCTGGCAGGCCTCCGTCACCTCGTACGACATCCAGACAGCATCCGGCGACACCGTCACGCTGTTTGCGTTCGCCATCGACAGCGCCGGCAACATCGGCAGCACGTCGACCGACATCTACTTCAACACGGCCGCACCGGCTGTGCTGGGCTCGTCCGTTGCCGACAATGGCGACGGCACTGCGACCGCCACATGGACGACCGACATCCTCGCGGAAGGCTCCGTGAACTACGGCCCGGTCGTGATGTCCGGTGCCACGCCCAACACGGTCAGTGAGAACGGCAGCGGATTCCATCCGCCCGGCACGTCGCACTCCGCCACGTTCAGCATCGCGGCGGGGACCAACTACAAGCTCGTGCTGCTAAACACCGAAGTTGCCTCCGCCCCGATCTACTGGCCAAGACCCTGGCCGATCGACGGTGACGCGAACATGGATTGCAGGGTGAACATCCTCGACCTGATCTTCATCCGCAACAAGCTCAACCAGGACGCCGGCACCGGCGACAACTGGAAAGCCGACGTAAACGAAGACAACAGGATCAACATCCTCGACCTGATCTTCGTGCGCAACAAGCTCAACACGCAGTGTCCGTAGGGATTCATGGGCATCGACCGCCGAACGGGGCGGGGCATTTCCCCGCCCCGCCCATATCATCCCGTGTGGCATGTAGGGGCGGACGGCGTCCGCCCCAGGGCACACGCCGTGTGCCCCTGCGTGATATGGCCATTGTATTCGGCGATGAGCCAGGGAGGTGCGACAGCAAGAAAGGCGACGCTAGCAGCCGGCTTTCTCAGGCAGCCCGTGCAGACGGTGCACAAGCCCGGCACGCTGCACGGGGTTTTCTCTCGGGCGGTCAGAGTTTTTTCTGGTCAGGAGCTCATTATGAAACGTATGACCTTCCTCTGCGTATTGATCATGCTGGCGGCCGCGATGGCGGTGTGGTCAGCCCTGCCGGCGAGCGCCGAAACCGAGCTCTCCAAGGGGCCGATGAGCGTTACCGCGAGCGGCGATGGCTATGAATGGTTTCCCCGCTACGCCATCGACAGCAAAACCCCCGACCCGGGCTGGTACGCCGGTATCGCGGCAAACGCGTGGCTGCGGGTCGACCTCGGTGACCGCTACAGGGTGTCGATGTTCGGCTATCAGCCGCGAGTGGACACCAGCGATGGCCGGATCGACGAGTATGAAATCTACGTATCGGACACGTTCGGGCCGGCAGGCGGCTCCGGCGGGCTGACGACCGCGCAGGCAACGGCCCTGTGGGGCGACGCGGCTGCTACCGGCTCCTGGCCCAGCCAGCCAACGCGCGTGCCCGACGTGACGTTTGCCGGCAAGTATGGCCGCTACGTGATCCTGCGCGCCACTTCGGCCCATGGCGCCAGCGCCGGAGCCAACGAAGTCTACATCTACGGCGGCGCGCCCGACACCCGGATCTCCGAGTTCGCCGTCTCCGATCAGTCGGCGGGCACCGCCTATCACACCGACAACGCAACGGTTGCCGTGAGCCTGGCGGCGGAAGAAGGCGCCGGGCCAGTAGTCGGCTACATGATCAGGGAAATCCCCGATGCTCCCCTCGCCGGCGATGCCGGCTGGCTATCGGAAGCGCCGACCACCTACGCGATCACCGGCGGCGAGGGCGAGGTGGCCCTCTACGCTTGGGTGAAGGACGACACCGATCTCGTCGCCGGCGCCCAGGATATGATCGTCTACTCCACCAATGTTCCCGCGATCTCGAACGTCGCCATCGACGTTCTCGATTATACGATCACGGTGAGCTGGGAAACCAGCGTTGACGCGGTCGGCTGGATCCAGTGGGGAGCTCAGGGCGGGCCGCTGGACCAGATCACGGAACCTACGGCGTACGGCATCTTCCACATCCTGGATATCACGGTTCCGGTGGACGGCATCACCTATTCGCTGGAAATCCACAGCAACGCGACGACTTCGCTTCAAACGGCGGAGATTCCGCTGGCCACGCCCACACCGGGCAACGTGGTGTGGAGCGGAGCGGCGAGCCCCGAACTGGGATGGTCGCGCGGAGCCAACTGGCAGGGCAAGCAGCAGCCTTACAATCCCACCGCCGGCACGGTAACGTTCACTAACGTTGGTGCCGCAGCCGCTGACGATTTCAGCATTACCAACGTGCTCGATCCCGAGGCGTTCGATCCGCTGGCGGAATGGTGGACGATCGGGGCGCTGACTGTCGGCAATCCGCCCTCCGGCGCCCTCACCAGCTTCAACCACACCACCGACTTGGGCGGCAAGCGTTTGATCACCGGCAACGTGAACATCGCCTACTACGGCTACGACGGCGGCGTTGCCGACCGCAAGACGGTCAGCGCCATCTTCACCAACGGCACGCTGCAAATCGGCGCCGACGGATCCCCCAAGGACCTGATAGTCGCCTCCGGGGTGGAGTGGTACGCAACCGCCTTCCTGACGATGGCGAATGACGCCTCGCTCGAAATGTACCTGAGAAACGTGACGATTGGCGGGGGCAACGGCGGCATGGGCAAGCTCGACCTGCGCAACGGCCAGCTCACAGGCGGCACGCTGAAGGCCGCGAACATCTCAATGTCGTCCGGCGGCAGCGGCGGCATCGCCCGCAGCAGCTACAGCGAGATCATGATCAACAGCGCGTGCGGGATTCAGAACCTCGAGGTGACGGGCACGCTGACGATGGCCGACGGCGGCGCCTTCAACTACGCCCGCATCGGCGACCCCGACAACGACTGGCTGCTGCCCGCTGACCTGAACATCACGATCGGCGTGGATCAGGGCGTGCGCGGCAACCTGATCGTCGCCCGGCAAAACTGCTGGAGCGGCGCTGCATCCATGGTGGCTTCCTCCGGCGGCACGTTCAATGCGTACGTCAAGGACATGATCGTGGGCAAGAACACGGGCGGTCAGTACGGCGCCACCAGCATGACCGGCACTATCGACCTGCGCTCGATGAGCAGTTGCACCATCGACGCCACGAACGTGCAGATCGGCATCGGCAAGGACGCCGTCGGCCCCACGTCGCGCGGATTCGTCTACCTGCCCGCCGGCACCGCCGTAGCCGACACCGTGCTGCTGGGCGACAGCATCGCGCAGGTGAACCCGTCCATCGGCCTCTTGCAGCTCGAGGGCACGCAGTTCGCCGTGAACACGTCGCTGACGCTGAAAAAGACCGGCAGCCTCATCACGCACGTGAAGGGCAAGTCGGCCGGCGTCGACCTCGCAGCCGCCGCTGCCTTCGTGATCAACGACGGCGCAGCGATGCAGATCATCTTCGACCAGGAACAGGACCCCGGCGAATCGGGCGAATACTGGGGGCTGCGCTGGGAAGGCGACCACCGCGCCGTTCTTTCCGGCCTCAACAACAGCGGCAAGGTCACGTGGGACACGTCGGCCATCACGGGAAGCGCAAACGTCTTCTACGACGGCACCTGCACCTACGTGGCCGTGAAGACGGCGTGGCCGCCCAGCGTGATCGCCCGCAGCCTCACCCTCGAAGTGCTGCCGCCCGATGTCACCGTCCTCGTCATCAACCTCGCTGACGTGGACGCCAGCCCGGCCGATCCCGACGTCATCAGCGCCACCATCACCTGCCCGCAGGATACCGACAGCGATCCCGCCACCGTCACGCTGACTGGTCTGACGACCGAGCAGACCTTCCAGATCACGTTGACGCTGACGAAAGTGGGCGGAGCCGAGGCCTCGGACGTGGCCACGCTGAACGTGATAATCGTGCCCGAGCCGACCATCGACGCCCTCACATGGACCGGCGCCGCCAGCACCACGATGATGGAGCGGCGCGAATGGTTCTGGGGAGCCAACTGGCTTGGCGGCCTCCCGCCCGATCCCGGCACGGTTGCCGCGATCACCTTCGCCGATCAGGGCATCGGCCGCAACGTCGTCACCCAGGACCGCACCACCGGCGCCCTGACCTATATGAACTCCTCCGGCACATACACCACCGAATTCGACACCCACTTGCTCGCCGTGCTGGGCACGCTCACCGTCGGCGACGTGAACAGGGTGTCGACCGTTGAATTCACCAACGGCACGCTGCAGATCGGTCTGCCGGAACAACCGCAGGACATCTTCATCACCAGCGACGGCACGGACTGGTCAACCGTCACGCTCATCGACGTAACGCTGGACACGAACATCGGCACGATGACGCTCGGCGACAGCGGCGGCATCGGCACGAGACCCGCGGCCAAGGGCGTGCTCGACCTTCGCAGCGCCACGATAGCCAACGGCGTGTTGAAAGCCAACAACATCATAATCGGCGTCGGCACCGACAACCTGACCTACCCCCAGGGCAACCTGCTTGTCGGCCCCGACTCCGGCCTCGCGACCATCGAGGTGACCGGCACCCTCGGCATGGCCACCGGCCATCGCACCGGCACGTGCCGGCTGGGCGACCCCGACAACGACTACAAGCTCCCGCCCGGCGTCAGCATCAAGATCGGCGTGGATGACGCAACCAGGGGCAACCTCCTCGTCGCCAAGGTCAACTACGACGGCAACATCGCCAACGGCCTGCTGGCCGCATCATCGGGCGGCACCATCGATGCTTGGCTCGACGGCCTGCTGGTGGGCTACCCCGGCGTGGGCACGGTTGACCTGACCGCCATGGACAGTTGCTCCATCGTGGCAAACACCATCGGCGTCGGCCTCGGCCTCAGGATTCCGAGCCACTTGACCGCCAGCGGCACCCTCCTGCTGCCTCCGGGAACCGTTTCCACGGGCATCCTTGACGTGGGCAGCGAGCCGGACGGCCCGACCACCGGCCTGCTCCAGCTCAACGGCACGGCGTGCACCGTCGCCACGTCCGTCACCATCGGCCCCAAAGGCACGGTGGCGGTGAACGCGCCCGGCACCGCCTGCGGGCTTGACCTGCCCGACGGCGTGACGCTGACCATTGCCGACGGCGGCAAGATCAACATCGTGTTCGCCGAGCCCGCCGGCTCCGGCATCTACTACGGCCTCCGGTGGGAAGGCGATCACACCGCCGAGCTCCAGGCCCTTGCGGACGCGGACAAGCTGACATGGGACGACACGCTGCTGGTCGAGCCCGCCGCCATCTTCGCCCAGGGCGGCTTCACCTACGTTGGCTCCTCGGTCGCCATGGCGAAGGTGACCGGCTTCGCCGTCACCGACGCCACCTCGGGCAGCGCCCTCGTGACCAACGCCGCGACGGTCGCCGCCGCCATCATCGCCGAACCGGCCGAAGGCCAGACCATCACCGGCTACGCGGTCAACGAAACCGGCTCCGAGCCCACCGACGGCTGGCAGGCCTCGATCTCGTACGACATCCAGGCGGCATCCGGCGACACCGTGACGCTGTTTGCGTTCGCCATCGACAGCGCCGGCAACATCGGCAGCACGTCGACCGACATCTACTTCAACACGGCCGCACCTGCCGTGCTGAGCTCGTCCGTTGTTGATAACGGCGATGGCTCCGCCTCCGTAACGTGGATAACCGACATCCTCGCGGAAGGCTCCGTAAACTACGGCCCCGTGTCGATGATCGGCTCCACGCCCGACAATGTGCCCGAGAACACCCTCGGCACCGCGCACAGCGTCACATTCGCCACCGCCGCGGGGGTGAACTACAAGATCATCCTCGTCAACACCGAGATCGCCTCCGGCCCCATCTACTGGCCCAAGCCCTGGCCCATCGAGGGCGACGCAAACCAGGATTGCCGGGTGAACATCCTCGACCTGATCTTCATCCGCAACAAGCTGAACCAACCCGTCGGCACCGGCGACAACTGGAAGGCCGACGTGAACGAAGATACCAGGATCAATATCCTCGATCTGATCTTCGTGCGCAACAAGCTGAACACGCAGTGCCCGTAACAAGTCGCTTCCGCTGTGAGGGCGGGTGGCGAATGCCGCATGCACTCGTGCCCGCCCTCAGCGCTGTCTCCACCAGGGTGACGCACCAGGGGGCTCCATACTCGATCACCCCAATGGCCAGATCATTACGAAAGGAGGTGCCGGCGATAAGGACGTTGTATGTGCGGAACAAGGCCCGATTGTGCACATGTGTGTATTCAAGGATCAGGAGAACAGTATGCGAAGAACAGTGATCGTTGGACTGGTCGTTCTTGCGAGCTCCCTCGCGTGGGGAGCGGTAACAACCGAATTCCTCGGTACGGATGCCACGTACCTGGGCACGACAATCAAGGGTGACTGGGTGGGAGTTGTCGGTGGCGACGGCTACCACCTGCTGAACTGGAACGGGCAGGAGACGCAGAAATCCTATCCGGCCTATGCCACCGAGGCGCAACCCATCAACCTCACGAATCACAATTGGGGCGGGGTCACCGACGTCCGCGGCGTCGAGAACGCCGCACAGTCCGCCCGCGCCGCCTCCTGCTGGTTCACCGGCGGGACCGGCTACATCCGCATCGCCATCACTCAGAACAAGACCTTCATCCTTGGGATGTACATGGTGGACTGGGACCAGGACGGCGCCCGCAAGGCGGAAATCGCCGCATGCGACCAATCGCAGGAAGCCAATCCGCCGGAGAAAATCCTGACCGACAGCTACAACCTCGGCAAGTGGTTCTTCTGGAAAGTCACGGCCGAAGCGGGCGACACCGTGTCGATCTACATGAAGGCCACCGCCAGCAATGTCGTGGCGTCCGCCATCACCTTCGACCCGGCCGGCACGGCCGTTTCCACGTTCACCGTGAGCGATCAGACCAGCGGCAGCATGATCTACACGGACAGCGCAACGGTCAATGTTGACCTCCTGGCCGACAGCGCCTACACCGTGATCGGCTATCAGCTCAACGAGACGGGCCTCGAGCCGACCGAGTGGCTCGAAGACCCGCCCGCCACCTTCACCATCACCACGGGCGAAGGCGACAAGATCATCTACGCCTGGGTGAAAGACGACCACGGCAACGTGGCCTCCGCCGAGGCATCCATTTTCTTCTCCACCGCCACCCCCGCCATCTCCAACGTCGTCACCGAGCCCACCGGCTCGACGATCACGGTAATGTGGGATACGGACATCCCGGTGGTGGGCTGGCTGGAGTACGGCGTGCAGGGCGAAGCCCTCGATATGATCTCGGAGCGCACGAACCTCGGCACCTCGCATTGGGTCATGCTGACCGAGCTGCTCGACAGCACGACCTACGAAATCATGATCAACGCAGCCGCCAGCTCGCAGCTTGTGACGGAGACCACCACGGCCACCGAGCCAACGCCCGACAACGTGACATGGGCCGGCCGGGCCGACACTACCGCCTGGGAGCGCGGCTCCAACTGGCTCGGCTTCCAGCAGCCGGTCAACCCGACCGACGGCACCGTCACGTTCGCCAATGCCGGCGCCGTCACCGACGGATCGATCACCAACACCCTCGACGACAACCGCGAGATCGGCGCTTTCATCTTCACCAGCAAGGTCGGCACAACGCACGCATCGGACCTGAATGGGAAGGCGCTGACCGTCGACGGCAATGTGCAGGTCGGTCTGCACCTTCAGGCAGGCACTGCTGCACTGTCCAACGGCTCGCTCGTCGTCGGCACATCCACGACGCGCCGTTACCTCCAGGTGGGCTATCGCAACAACGACAGCTCCCCACAGGGCCGGGGCACGATGGTGCTCACCGACGTGGCCCTCGAGCCGCACCTGGTTGACCTCGCCGTGGGCTGGTGCGGAAATCAGCACGCCGGCTCGTTTGGCACGCTCGACCTGCTCAACGCCACGCTTTCGGGCGCAGCGTTGGCGGTCGACAACCTCCTCGTCGGCTCGCGCGGCGGCGAAGGCTACGTGAAGTTCGACGACAACTTCGGCCTGACCGACCTGACGGTGACCAAGTGGCTGTGCATCAGCCGCGAAGGCATCGGCCGGTTCGGCGACCCGAACAACGGCTACGCGATGCCGGGCGGCATGGATATCACGCTCGGCGACCGCAACGCAGGGCAGCGCTGCCAGGTCGACATCGGTATCGCCACCTACGGCGACGGATCGGGCGACGGCCTCTTCATCGCCGGGGCCGGCGGAACCTGCGACGCCTACCTCAGCTCCATCAGCATGGGCAGCTCCCGCAACCCCTGGGGCGGCGGCGGCAAAAGCTGGGGAACACTCGACCTCTCCGCGATGGACAGCGTGGCCATGGACGCGCAGTCCATCGAGCTCTCCTACCTCAGCCCGGCCATCGGCAACAACCAGATCGGCAAGCTGATGCTGCCGCCGGGCACGCTCACCGTCGATACGGTGGTGGTGGCGCACCAGGATGTGACCGCCACGGGCGCCCAGGGCCTGCTGCAGCTCAACGGCACCGCTGCCACCCTCAACACCTCGCTGTCCGTCGGCCCGCGCGGCACCGTCGAGACCAACGTGAACGGCAAGTCCTGCGGCCTCGACCTCCCCGCAGGCGCCACGCTCGCCGTCTTCGGAACCGGCAAGATCGCCATCACCTTCCTCCAGGATCAGCTCGAAGGCGAGACCGGCACCTACTGGGGCCTGCGCTGGGCGGGCAACCACATGGCCCAGCTCTACGCCCTCAAGGACGCCGGCAAGCTCACTATCGATGATTCAGCCGTCGCCTCCGCCAGCACCGCCGGCGTCTGGTACGAAGCCGGCGACGATACCACCTGCGTGACCCTGCGGAGCGACTGGGGCCTCATCGCCCTCGTCAACGACCTCACCTTCGAGGTGTTCACCGAGACCACGCAGATCACGGTATCGGTGGACGACGTCGACGGCGGCTCGTTCGATCCGCGCGGCTTCCCAATCGCCTCGCTGACCATCAGCAGCCCCGACGACCTCGTCCCCGACGACGGGCTCGTTACCCTCCAGGGCGTGGGCGAGCACGTCGTGACGCTGACCGTGACCAATGACAACGTTCCGCCCGACACTGCCACGGCCGATGCCCGCGTGACGCTCGTGATGCCCACGCCGGCCGACGGCAACCTCACCTGGAAAGGCGCCGCACCTCTCGGCAAGGAATGGGTGTGGGGCACCAACTGGCTCGGCGGAGCCGCCCCGAACAACCCCACCGTCGGCGTGCTCACCTTCACCGACGTCGACCTCGCAGCCGACGGCAGCGTGACGAACATCTGCAAGCCCGAAATCTACTTCGGCGCACAGACGGAGTGGACGGTCGGCGGGATGACCTTCACCAACCTCATCCCCGGCGGCCATCACACCGAGATCAGCCTCGGCAGCTCACTCGTGATCGCCGGCGACCTCAAGGTATGGTACCAGGTGTTCGACTGGCTGGCAGTGAAGCCGGGTCTGAAGGCGAAGTTCAGCGGCGGCGCACTCCAGGTGGGCACCGAGACCGATCGGCGCGACATCTGGGTGGCCTGCCCGCCCGACAACTGGGGCGGCCTCGTCGGCGAGCTCACCATCGCCACCGAAAGCTTCACCCCCTACCTGCGCGACATCAACCTCGGCTACCACTTCCGGCCGGTCGACACGCGCACGACTACGGGCATCCTCGACCTCCGCGACGTGCCGATCATCGGCGGAGCACTGGAGCTTCGCAACCTCGTGATCGGGCGCGGCTCGGCCGACGGCCAGTCGGCGCTGCGCATCAACGATGCCTGCGGGCTGACGCGCATCGACGTTGCCGAAAGCCTCATTATGGGCTACATGGGCAACTACGGCCGGTTGGGCGATCCCGACAACGGCTGGATGCTGCCGGCTGACCTCAGCATCAAGATCGGCGTAGACGAGTTAGCCCGCGGCCTGCTGCACATGGGCAGCGCCAACGACCACGCGGGCGGCTACGGCTTCCCCGGCAGCGCCCTGCTGCAGGCAAGTTCCGGCGGCACATTCACCGCCTGGCTCACCAGCGCCGCAATCGCCACCAGTGCCAGCAACTTCGAAGCGTCCCTCGGCACCGCCACCCTCGACCTGTCGGCGATGGACAGCGTGATGATCGATTGCAGCGGCACGATGACGATCGGCGAGTCGACCACGGAGCTCGGCCGGTTCGCGGCAACCGTGAAGCTGCCGGCGGGCTCAGTGATGACCGACGAGCTGCGGCTGGGCGTCGGCGGCGCCGGCGATCGATCCGCACTGCTGCAATTGAACGGGACCACCTTCACTGTGGCCACCGCCGCCACCCTCGGCGACGTGGCCATGCTTGAAACGAACGTCGGCGCCAGCCCCTGCGGGCTCGACCTGCTCGACGGCACGGCACTGAGCATCGCCGAGGGTGGCGTGATCAACGTCATCTTCACCGAAGCCCCCGCCGGATCCGGCATCCATTGGGGCCTGCGGTGGGAAGGCGACCACGCGACCGAGCTCGCCGGCCTGATCGATGGCGGCAAGCTGTCGATCGACGATGCTGCCCTCCCCGCGCCGGCGGCCGTCTTCGTGCAGGATAACGTCACCTACGTCGGCGTCGCGGTCAACGTCGCCAGGATCACGTCCTTCGCCGTCACCGACGCCACCTCGGGCAGCAGCCTGGTCACCAACGCGGCGGCGGTGACCGTGGCGATCGTTGCCGAGCCGGCAGAAGGCGAGACCATCGACGGCTATCTCGTCACCGAGACGCCGGCCCAACCGACCGAAGGCTGGCTGCCCGCGATCACCGGCTACACCATCCAGGCGGCGTCCGACAGCACCGTGACGCTGTATGCGTTCGCGAAGGACACCGCCGGCAACGTGGCGAGCAGGCAGGCGGCGATTTACCTCAACACGGCCGCACCGGTCGTGTCGGATGTCGTCGTCACCGACAACGGCGACAACACGGCCACGGTGACCTGGATGACCGACATCCTGACGGAAAGCTCGCTGCAGTACGGCCCGGTGGCAATGTCCGGTAACACGCCCAGCGTGGTTGCGCTGCCCGGCCTCAACACCGCGCATTCAGCCACGTTCCCGTTTGCGGACGGGACGAACTACAAGCTCGTGCTGGTCAACACGGAAGTCGCCTCACCCGCCATCTACTGGCCAAGCCCTTGGCCCATCCTCGGCGATACCAACGGCGATTGCAGGGTGAACATCCTCGACCTGATCTT
>Ga0307378_10002907_pt1 | contig 25556 bp, 21 predicted proteins | sample UN1MG_FD_202238 | JGI IMG/M metagenome (GOLD analysis project Ga0307378, IMG submission 202238) | Soil microbial communities from Risofladan, Vaasa, Finland - UN-1 | ecosystem: Environmental > Terrestrial > Soil > Coastal area > Acid sulfate soil | place: Finland: Risofladan, Vaasa | collected...
GTATCCAAAAAGTACGAGGGTATGGAGAGGATCTTCTGTTGGGGATCGATTCCTTTGATCAGAACCGGCTGGATGCGCCTGTTGGGGTAGATCGTGCCCTGAATGACCAGGATAGGGGTTGCCTGACCGTTTTTGATCAGTGAGTTTAAGGATTTGGGGATCACACTGTGTGCATCTTCGAGTGTGAGTGGATCCAAAGGATCGTAGTTTTCCTGCCAGTATTGGCCTCCACCGTATTCAGCCTCAACGGTTGCGTGTACAACCTGCCGGTTCATTCCTCGATAGAGCCCCTGGGTCCAGACAATCGTCACAAATGCGAAGGATAGAACGATAACATTCAACCATGTGCGGATGCCGGCACCCAGCAAATTCCTTACCGCCAGTTTGGGGATAATCATTGATCCACTCCTGCCGGTTTTTGTGGAGTCATGGCTTCATCTCTGGCGACCTTTCCGTCGATGAGAGTGATCTTTCGGCGCAAATAGCGAATAACTTTTTCATCGTGCGTGGCAAAAATAAATGTGGTGCTTAGATTTTTATTCAAGCGTTCCATGGTGTCCAGTATGTGATACGAGTTTTCTGCGTCAAGGTTGGCGGTGGGTTCGTCGGCTAAGATAATGGCTGGCTTCTTAACAACTGCGCGGGCGATGGCCACTCTCTGGCTTTGTCCTCCTGAGAGCTGGGCGGGCTTGGATTTGGCACGGTCGGCAAGGCCTACCCAATCCAGTGCGTCCAAAACCATAGTCTTCCTTTCTTCATGGGATAGCCGCATCAAGAGTAAGGGAAATTCCACGTTTTCATACACGGTGTAGACCGGCAGAAGGTTGAAAGTCTGGAAGATAAAACCGATATGTTGGTTCCGCAAGGCAGCGGCCTGCTTGTGTGTCATGTCTTCGATCTTTTTCCCCAAAACGACCGCGCTGCCATCTGAGGGCGAATCCAGGGAACCGACGATGTTGAGCAGGGTCGTTTTTCCAGACCCACTCGGGCCGACCAGGCCGGCGAATTCAGCCTTTGCGAAATTCAGGCTAACCTTGTTCAGTGCCCATATCTTGTGTTCTCCCATGGAGTAAATTTTGACAAGGTCTTTTGTTTCGATGACGTGTGAATTTTCCATTGTCTCTTCTTTCCTCACTTAGTATACTTTTCTATTCCCATAAATATTTTCGTTTCAATAATTATAAACTACCATAATCTGGAAGCCTTTTCCCGCAAATTGGTTATCTTCACCGCGGGTGGGGTAGACCTGGAAACGTTCGGAGTTCCAAAAACCCACAACGTTCAGGCTCCACCGGTCATAGGTCCGCCTCCAGTTGACAAAGCTGTAGAGGTCGTTGTTGTCCCAATCGTAGAAAAAGATAAGGCCGATCGTATCAAGCAACTCCAGAGGATAGTTCAAAGAAAGACCAGCGTAGTGAATGCCTTCGCCTGAGCTCCAGACTTCTTGACTCGCCTCGAAGAGAAAATACTCCCCCAGGATGTTCAGCCCATTTCCCCAGCCGAAAGTGTAGTCCATGCCAACTGTCAGTGCCTTTTGATAGGGATTGAAGGATTTTTCGATCTGCTTATGGATCAGGGTTCCTTCAAACCAGAATCCGACGCCGATATCCCATTTGCCATCCAGAGCATACCTGTTTTCTGGGATGGTCGGATCGGAAAGATAAGAGCCCAGAAGGGGAACATCGCTGTAATCGGCACTGCGATGATGATAGGTGAAAGCCAATTCGCCGGTCCAGAGAGGTGCTTGAATGCGACCGCCGAATTCTATAGCGTCCTTCTTTGTAGAGACGACTTCCAGCCCCTTTGGGTCCTCGTTCCCGTAAAGTCCCCACAGCCAGATGTTGCCGTTGTTGACAAAATAGTAACGCATCAATAGACCGTAAACACCGTCAGTGAGCTGTAGGGGGTCGCGTGGGTCGAGGCGGTCGAACCACATAAGCGGGCGGAACAGCATGGCGGAGCCGAAGTTGATCTTTTGCAAGCCAACACGGACCTCAAACTGAGAGGAGGAAAAACGGGCCCACAGCCTGTAGGGATCGATTTTGCCATCAGTTGAGATATCAGTCAGGGAAGAAAACCGAGCGTATCCGAAGAGATTGAGAGAAAGATCTGCGTCCAGTGTGTATTTTTTGGAGAGTGTCGTATCAAAGCCGAATTCAGGAATATAACGGAAGCCGAGCTGAGGATTCACCTTCTCCTCGAATTTTCCCATGAGCCAACCGGCAAACATCCCCTTATGACTGAAAGTCTGTGGGAATATAAAATTAGAGAAGAAAAATAAGGAAAGCGTGACGAAAACAAACCTCTTTGCGGCCTCTCGAATCATCTCAGAACTTCCTGTCTCTGGCAGGATACCATATAAGAAAAGATTTACCAATTCTCTTGTATTGGCTTTATGGTATGATAGTCCAAGCCAATGATGGAGGGAAATATTAACATTCTTTTAACAGGGTCTACGGGATACATTGGGAGGCGGCTTGCAGCCAAGCTTCTCGAAGACCCCGGTGTTCAACTCAGGCTTTTTGTCAGAAATAAGAAAAAGGTCCAGTTTGCCCCATCGGACAAACTGGAGATCTTTGAGGGCAATGCGACCGATATGGAATCGCTCGTTGAGGCGGTTTCAGGGATCGATGTCGCGTATTACCTGATCCATTCGATGGGAACTAAGGCTGATTACCGGGAGTTGGACAAAACCATCGCCACAAATTTCCGCGAGGCCTGCATCTGTGCGGGAGTCAAAAGGATTGTATATTTAGGTGGGCTGGGAATAAAGGAGACAGCGAGCAAACATCTGCTCAGTCGTATCGAGACTGGAGAGATCCTCAGTGCAAAGCCCGATTTGATCCAGACGATATTCTTGAGGGCTGCCATCATCATCGGGTCCGGGAGCGCAAGCTTTGAGATCATTCGGAATCTCGTCCAAAAACTCCCGTTTATGATCACACCGCGGTTTGTGCACACACGAACACAGCCTATCTCTGTCTCAGATGTCTTGGAGTATTTATCACAAGCTAAAGATCTCAAGGGGAAATCGAATCAAATCGTGGACATCGGGTCTGAGCAAATGAGCTTTAAAAACATGCTTCAGAGGACAGCGAAGCTCATGGGACTTCGAAGGCTCATCATTCCCGTTCCAGTTTTCACCCCAAAGCTCTCTTCCTATTGGCTGGTGCTGATGACTTCAGTTCCTTATCGGATCGCCAGTGCTCTTATTGAAGGATTGCGCTCAGAGACGATCGTCCAGAATGAGAACGCCAAGCGGTTTTTTCCCGATATTCACCCCGTGTCCTTTGATGAGGCCATCCAACGAGCTCTTGACGAGGTAGAATAAAACCAGTTCACATATATGACGGAAATTAAAGTAGATATCTTACGGGAAACGCAGTTACTCTTCTTTTTTATCAGGCTCCTCTGAATCGATTTCAGGTTCTTTAGCTTCTTCGGTTAGTGGTGGTTTTTCTGTAGCCTCGGGCGCAGGGGCAACAATCTGTCTTTCGACAATCCTGGTTTGGATTCGGTCGCGAACCATAAAAGAGATCACAAAAATCACGAGTCCGATGATACAGACAGTTCCAGATACGGCAACCACCGGAGAAAAAAGAAACTCGATGATTTTCACCGGAATCCAACTTATCTTTTCCATGATCAAATCGCTCAATTCCGCAGACCATGTCTCAGTATGGGAATAAGAGTAGGGAACAAAGTTGAGTGCCCAGAGAGAAACGGACTTAACAAAGAAAGAGAGCAAAAGAGCGGGGATGGCTGCGAAAAGGATGGAGACACCGGTCCACCGGAAGAAGCTGGCCGGGGATGTGGCGGCAATCAGGGCGCCGATAAAAATAAAAAAGGCTGGTATCAGGAAAAGGGAGTATGAAAACCATGTGATGACACGAGAAATGCCGAATGGGATAAAGCGGACATCCTCAAAAATTTCGATTTCCTCCTCCATCTCGCTTACGGCTTCGATGCGCTCGTACTTTAAAATCTCTTGGGCGATATCCAGGTCTGGCCGGCAGGCGGGAGGCCATTCATCAGTCCAGTCCTCTTCCGAAAATTCCGTCCAGGCTTGTGTTCCCTCCTCATCACAAGAGGGAAGTTGCTCCAGGATCCTTATCATATACCTGTCGATGTCATCGCGGAGCAGAATCTCTTTAAGGGGGCGGAGGTCCAGAACGATGGTTTTTGGTCTCCTTTTACCGCGGAGCACTTCTCCCGTCTCACGCAGCGTTTCAGACAATTCATTTCGGAGCCAGTCCTGAAGGCCGGTTTCTTCCATCACTTGTATGGGTGTCACTCCGGCCTCGGCTGCCGCCCGGAACCATGCTCGGGTGTTTTCGTCGGTGATCACTCTTTCTGACTGTGCCTCCGTGAAGATCTCTTCAGCCATCTCCGGGACATCTGCGATGATCTCCCGTGGAAGGTCTGTGAGGAATTCAGGGGAAACAGTGGCTTTTGTCAGCCCCACAAACCAGATAACTCCAAACAGTATGGGAATTCCCATAAAAATGATAATCAGCAAGGCGATGATTTTTCTTGCAGCTGTCATGTGCTCCCTCCTTTTTTCATAGACCGTATTTGTAGAACGTATTTGAATTATAAATTACAAAATTCACAATTACAAACATTATTTATTCCTTTATACGTTTTTTCTCCACATTTGGTTCAATTTTTTTTATCATGACCTCGTAAAAGTTTAACAATAATCCTCTCTTGTGTTATTTTTGAGATTATGATTCTTCAGGGTGATAAAGTTGCTTTGAGGCCGATGGAGCCTGAGGAGGCTGATGAATGAGAAAAGACATCTTCTTTGAGATCTATCAGGGGCTTCCTAGGGAGGGGCCAGGGAGGAATGATTACACCCGTAAGGCATTCGAAATGCTGCCCGAGCTGGATAAACCGAAAATCTTGGATATTGGATGCGGCCCCGGAGGGCCGACCATGGAGCTTGCCCGGTTAAGCGGTGGATTTGTTATCGGTCTGGATAACCACCAGTCTTACCTTGATGTGCTTGAAGAGAAAATCAGAAAGCAAGGCCTTTCCGAACGCGTGAAGGCAGTGAATAGATCCATGTTCATGATGGATTTTCCTGAGGAGAGTTTCGATATCATCTGGTCTGAGGGCTCTATTTACATCATCGGTTTTGAGAAGGGACTCAAGGAATGGCGGCGTTTCATCAAATCCCACGGGTTTCTCGTCGTCCACGAGATGACCTGGCTGAAGTCCGATCCCCCCAAAGAAATTGCTGACTACTGGAAGAGGATGTATCCTGGAATAACAACCATCCCAAATAATCTGGAGATCATTCCCCGTTGTGGATACAAGGTTCTTGGTCATTTCCCATTACCCGAGGACGCATGGTGGGAGGAATATTACCATCCTTTGCAAGAGCGTATCGATCAACTCAGAGCAAAGTACAGAGACGATCCGGACGCTCTTAGGATCCTAGATTCCGAGCAGGAGGAGATCGACCTCTACAAGAAGTATTCCGCTTGGTATGGCTCTGTATTCTATGTCATGCAGAGACTCTGAACAATTATTCCAAAGTGTGAGTTAGAAGATTCCTTTCGATCAATCCACTAACTTCATTTTTACCAGCAAATCGTTGAACCGCGGGTCGCTTAGCAGTTCCGGAACGAAGAGATCCGTGTAAACATGAATATAAGGCATCAGGATATCCCTCGTCTCGTATGCCTTGTCGAAAAACTCGAAGGCCAAATCGAAATCCCCTAAGGCTGCGGCCTGCCACGCCAGGCTAACAAATGAGGGGGCATTCTTTTCTATCTTTGCGAGTTGTTCCTGGTAGGTACGGGCGGCTTTTTCTTTTTCACCCTTTCTCAAATATACAAGCGTTATCATTGTTTCTGCCCATCCTGGATAGACGCCGAATTCCGCGCTTTTCTCCAAAGTATCGATTGACGTGTCGTACTCTCCCTTCAAGGCATAAGCGCACCCGGCATGGAAGTATGCCAGACCGAGCTTTGGATCGATTTCCATAGCTTTGGCAAATTCTTGAATGGCATCATCATACCGACCTGTGGCCGTATGGAGGCCCACTGACCAGGCGTAATAGAGAGGCATAAGCGGATCCAGAGAAAGCGCCTTCTTGACTTCGCGGATGGCCTCATCGAAACGTTTTTGGCTGAGCATGAACCAAGCATAGATGCCATGAGAAAATGCATCGCCTGGATTGAGTGCCAGAACCCGTCCGAAACTTTTTTCGGAGACGTCCCAATCCCATTCAGACCAAAAGGCCATAAATGCCATTTGAGCATGCGCCTCGGCCAAATCTTCATCCAGGCTCAGGGCCTTTTGTAGGGCTGCTTTGGCTTTAGGCCACATCTCGGCTGGAGAGGCGAGATTCATAGCAGCGAAACTACCGAAAACTCTGGCCATGTCCGAGTGTGCCTGGGAAAAATTCGGGTCCCTTTCAAGGGCCTCCCGGAAAAAATTGAGGGCCTTATCGAGGGATTCGGTGTCCGGCCTGGCGGCGAAGTAAAGTCCCTTCAGGTAAAGATTGTAAGCGTCCGGGTCGTCGGTCGACCTTTTTTTTAGGGCTGTTTTCTCTCCAACGCGGAGAGTGACCTTAAGACTCTCTACGATAGCCAAGGAGATCTCGTCCTGGATGGCGAATACGTCGACAGCGTCCCGGTCAAACCGCTCCGACCAGAGATGGAAGCCGTCCTCGACATTGATAAGCTGAGCTGTGATCCGCAATCGATTGCCAGCTTTTCGAATACTTCCTTCTAAAACAGTCTTGACATTCAGCTTTTTCCCAATTTCTCGGATATCCGTTTTTTCCCCCTTGAATGCAAATGCCGAAGTCCGGGCGACAACACGCAGATCCTGGAGGTGCGAGAGAGCATTGATCAATTCTTCAGCGATGCCATCACAAAAATACTCCTGGTCTTTTTGAGGACTCATGTCTGTAAAGGGGAGGACGGCGATGGACGGAGCTTGTTTTTGGGGAGGCAGAGATGGCGATGTGACGATATCCTGTAGCTCCACAGTCTTGAGTTCTTCGATCAGGCTTCCTGCGTTGAAATAACGGTTCCGAGGGTCTTTCTGGAGGCACTTCCACAGGATCTTTTCGAGCTTGGCCGGTATATCTTGTCTCAAAGCCGCGATGGGTTGTGGATCCCCATGGACAATGGCTTGGAATACTGCCTGCTCATGTCCTCCCTGGAAAGGGCCCTGGCTGGCCAGCATTTCAAAGAGCAAACATCCAAAAGACCAGATATCAGTGCGAAAATCGATCTTTTTGCCAAGTGCCTGCTCAGGTGACATGAAGGCGACTGTCCCCATCACGGTGGACGTCTTTGTGAGATCTCCGGAGCTCTCCAGTTTGGCCAACCCAAAATCCATGATCTTGACTTGGCCTTTATCGGTGAGCATAATGTTGGCCGGCTTGATGTCGCGGTGGATGATCCCTTTGCGATGCGCCTCCTCCAGCCCCTCGGCAACCTGAATGGCGACATCCATGGCTTCTTCGATTTTGAACGGTTCTTGGGCAACCCTTTCTTTAAGATTCTTTCCATCGATAAAGGCCATGGCGATATAAACCTGACCTTCCTGTTCCTCGACCTCATAGACCGTGCAGATGCTCGGATGGTCCAGAGCAGCGGCGGCCTGTGCCTCCCGGATAAACCGCTCCCGGGCTTCCGGGGAGTGCATAAATTCGGGCGGCAAGAACTTCAAAGCAACAAACCGTTTGAGCTTTGTGTCTTTGGCCTTTAGTACCACTCCCATTCCGCCCCGGCCGATCTCGCCGATGATTCGATATTTATTGGCGAAAAGGGTTCCCTCTTTCAGGGTATGATCCGATATGGATATGGTTTTTGATAGTGAGTCAAGCTTTTCCTGATTCAATACAGACGCACAGTTCCCGCAAAACCGGGAGGTGTCCGGATTGTCAGAACTGCACTGGGGGCATTTCATGGGGGTTCACCAAACTCATCAATAATATGTCAAACAGGAATAAAACACAATGTCGTCCTTTTGTTTGATTGACTTGTGTTGACTGGAGTTTGAGGTTATTCTTTTTTGGGTTTTTTACTCGTGTTTTTCCACTCTTTGATGCTCTTTCCCATATTTTCGAGCACGGGTTTGACTGAAGCGCCCCATTTTTTCATTCTCTTGGATAAGTCGCCGCTCGGCCCTTTGAAGACGCTGCTCAACTCTCTCAGCTTAGTACTGAGTTCTTCAAGGGAGGGCTCGACAGCCTTGTCAAAACCAGTGAATTTTTCTTCCGCTTTGTCGATATGCGGTTTGATCTCTTTACCCAGTTCTTTGATCTTGTCTCCGATCTCCTCGAAGATGTCTTTTTCCTTTTTAGCCATAAGGTTGTCCCCTTCTTTATTTTTTTTTAGATTATAACATGATAACAATCAGTTTAATATTCCTGCGATGGAATTTGTCTAAAAGAACTCTAATCCTGCGACGAAAAGAGGGGATGTGTCTCCTGTATCGATGTGTTTGCCGCAGTCAAAAATCCGTGTGAGTCCTGCACCCAACATCAAAGACAGGTTCTCTGATAAAGGAATCCCCAGAATAAGACGTGCTTCCAGCATGTGCTGATTAGGTTCTTCTTTGGTATGTTTAAACAGAGGTTTGTTATCCCTGTAGCGGTATCCGATGTCCGGATTGAATGTCAAGCGTCCTACAGGAAAAGCCATGCCATAGTGAAATCCATACGTCAGGGATTCGCTGATGTTGTCGTTGAGATTCCCAACACCCAAGGTGAGCAGAGAAAACAGGCGGTCGATCTGGAACTTGGCTCCCCCTGTCACAGCCGCATGGCTTCCTCCCCAGGCAATCCCCCTGATTCTTCCGTTTCTGGCAAGGTTGACTGGGCCGATGGGAATTCCTGTGTTCTCTTCTTTGGTGTAGTTCACGAGGCCGAGTTGGATTCCTTTCGTTTCGCCGGCGACATTGATAATCCCGACTTGTGCACCTGCGGAATTAGCGGCTATGTTGAATGCAGCCACCTGGAGCCCGCGTAGAGTGCCTCCTGTGACATTGAAGAGACCGGCAGCCTGAACGCCTTCAACGTTTTCTCCCACTATGTTGAAGAGGCCGACGGCTTGAAGCCCGGTGAAGTCACTTCCGCTGATGTTGAATCCGCCGGAGAGCTGTATTCCTGAGTAATTTTCACCGACAATATTAAATAAACCCGATGCCTGGATTCCCGATCCTTTCTCTCCTGTGATATTCATGAGGCCTGCAAACTGAATTCCAGTAAAATCGTTGCCCACAATATTGACCAGGCCTGTTGCTTGGCCGCCGGTGAAACTTTCTCCGGTAACATTCGAGATAAGGGAGAGCTGCAGGCCTCTTCCGGTTTCTCCCACGACACCGGCAAGACCACAGAGTTGCACTCCTTCCAGATCGTGGGTAATAGCAGAGCCAATAAGGCTCAGGTCCAACCCATTCACATAGCCCACTCGGCTATATAAAAGCGTGAGGTTCAGATTGACTGTATCGTGTTTAGTTTTATTGATGCTGACCGGGTACCAAAGGGATAGATTTACAGCGTATTTTTTTCCTTCTTTCTCCTCCTCATCTTCTTGAGCAAAGACCTGTCCTTGGATAATTAAAAAAGCGAACATTATAATAAGAACAATCGCTACACGCTTCACATACCACCATCCTTTGTTTACGAAAGATCTCTTTTCTATATAGTACGCAATTTTTGCAAATAAGGTTTCGTTATCCCATTCCGATGGTCAGTCCGCATATTGGGGACGGGCCATATTATCATGTTGATAATAAAGTGATTAACCCCAGATTTTTATAAAAAAAACATCTTAGAGCCATGATTTTATGGGAAAAATCTGCTTCTAGGGAAGTCGCAAAGAATATATTGAGCAATTTCGGGGGGGGCAGAAAGAGATTTGGCAGTGGTTCGTGCAGTGTACACAATGGATCTTTGCTGTTAATTGTTCGCACTTTGTTTGTGTTAGGCTCATAAAACTCATCGATAGCTCATTGCTGCATTTAGGGCAAACCTCTGGCACGGCGAAAGTTATGTCGGGATTTTAGGGTTAAAGATCAACCTCCTCTCTGATTTCGAAAAAGACAATCTCTGTGTCTAGAAATTCATCACGTAGCTCATTATAGAAGGATCGTGCTGTGGCATTTTTTGTCTCTGTCAACTTTGCTCCACAGTGGTGGGAGTGTTTTCTTTAAATGCGCCAGGGGTGGTCAACTCTTTGCCGAGGAAGTGATGAGGGATTTGTATGTATTTCCTCTTCGCGGTGGGAACACCAGATGAGATCCGATTATTTGCTTGAGGTGATCAAGCCTGCTATATTGATATTTACTTATCTTATGGATGCATCTTGATGAATTAAATTTTAATGCGAGAATGATCTAAAAAACACTGTATCGATTACGCGGAGATGGATTTTTTCCCGGAAAGGTAGAATTTTTTTCAGCTAATTTTATAAAATCAACAGATTTATTGTTTAAATAAATAAAATTTGAAGTTATATTTCAAGTGAAGGAGGCTCGTATGAAAATAAAACGATTCTTTCCTGTGTGTTTGGTTTTAGCCATACTGCTGTTTTCTATTGCGTGGACCCAGGAAAATGTCAATGAGGCCATGGTCTCAAGGATTTGGGAAGAGGAGATCAACCATTCCCAAGTTATGGAGATTGTCAGTTATTTGAGCGATGTTTTAGGTCCGAGAATTCCTGGCTCCCCTGAGATTGGAAAGGCGTATCAATGGACAGGCGAAAAATTCAAAGAATGGGGGATGAGTAATGTGGCAATAGAACCGTGTGGCAAGTTCGGCCCAGGTTGGTCCAATAAATACATTTCTGTGCACCTGATTTCCCCTTCTTACCAGCCGATGATCGCTTATCCTGTACCGTGGACGAAAGGCACTGAGGGAAAAATCAAAGGTCAGCCTCTTTATGTCCAGATCGAGACAAGTGCAGATTTGGAAAAGTACCGGGGAAAACTGAAGGGCGCAATAATCCTGACAAAGCCTCCCCGTAAGACCCCTCCTGTCTTTACTCCCTCTGCGGTCCGAATGACCGATGATGATCTGAAAAAACTTGCCGAAACGCCTATCCCCATAAGGCCGGAAAAAAAAGAGGAATCAAAAGAAGAATTGTCCTGGGCGGAGCGTGAGGATTTTTTCCGTTCCGAGGGAGTGGGCGTTCTGATCGAGCCCAGCGATGCGAGGCGGAGTGATTACGGAACGGTGAGAGTGGATGCCTATGATGGTGACGGGATGAACCATAAAAGGCGAGATCAAAACCCTCGTGTCGTAATGGCTGCCGAACATTATGCCCGAATATTTCGCATTATGAATCACAATGTCCAGGTCGAGATTGAGATCGAGGTCATCAATGAATTCTATGAGGAGAATCTTCAAATATACAATGTGGTGGCTGAAATTCCAGGAACGGATAAGAAAGAAGAGCTGGTCATGCTCGGTGCACACATTGACTCCTGGGCTGCGGGGACGGGAGCTGCCGATAATGCTGCCGGTTGTGCAGTGGTCATGGAGGCAATGAGAATTCTGAAAAAACTCGGCATCAAACCGCGCCGCACTATTCGAGCAGCACTCTGGAGCGCGGAAGAACAGGGATACTATGGGTCGAGGAGTTACATATCAAAACATTTTGGGGATACGGACGCTAAGAAACTGGAGAATCCAGATTGGGATGGTTCGGAAGAGTCATGGAGGAATCCCTTGGAAGGCTCCAACAATTTGGTCTTAAAACCCGATTACGACAATTTTTCCGGATATTTCAATTATGATAATGGTTCGGGAAAAATTCTCGGTATCTACCTTCAGGAAAATTTCGCTGTTCGGCCCATATTTGAGGAGTGGATAAAACCGCTTATTGCCCTTGGTGTGACCACTTTGGCGCAGCAAAGTACCGATGAAACTGACCATGTGCCTTTTGACTGGATCGGATTGCCCGCCTTCCAATTCATCCAGGATGAAATCGATTATGGGACAAAAATCCATCATACGAACCAGGATGTTTACGACCATTGCATTCCTGAGGATCTTATCCAATCCGCTATTGTCATGGCGAGCTTTGTCTACCATGCTGCTATGCGTGAGGAAAAGTTGCCCCGGAAGCCTATGCCTCTGCCACGCACATCCAAATAAAAATGTTTTGAAATTTTAGGGAGGTTGTGTGTCCAATTTTTATCCCATGAAAAGGGGAGATGTCATATATATTGTTTCCCTTCTTGTTTTAAGTATTTTTTCCTGATGCTTTCTGTCGTGTTAGGGACAGCATCTGTGATGATGGTGCGCCTGAGTTCTCCTGTTTTTATTGGGGACGGGCCACACTATCATATTGATAATAAAGTGATTAACTCCAGTTTTTTATGAAAAAAACATCTTAAAGCCACGATTTTAGTGGGAAAAATCTACTTCTAAGGATTTAACTGAGATTTTATTGATTAAATTCGGGGAGGCAGAAAGAGATTTGGTAGTGGTTCGTGCAGTGTCCACAATGGATCTTTGCTGTTAATTGTTCGCACTTTATTTGTGTTTGGCTCGCAAAACTCATCGATAGCTCGTTGCTGCATTCAGGGCAAACCTCTGGCACGGCCATCCTGAGAGTCAAAATCTTATTGGGATTTTTGGGGCAGGGAAAAGCCTCTTCTATGATTTTAAAATAAGCGATTCCTGCCTCTCGAAGTTCATCAAGAAGCCCTTGGTAATAAGACAGAGTTGCCACACTTTTTTTTTCGGCTAGTTTTTTCCCTGTAGCTGTCCGCATGTTGATTTTCAGTGTGGCGGCGTATGTTAATTCTTTACTCAAAGAAGAAATGAGGGTTTTGTACAGGTTTTGTCCCCGCAATGCCGATTTAACGAAAAAATTAGCAACACCGAGATAACCGAATTTTGCCAAGAAATCCGCATCGTGCACGACATCGGTTATTCTGCTAGGCGAATGCTTCTCGTTGTACAAAGCAGTCAAAGACGAGGTAATTGTACCGATTTTTTCTTTGTCCATGCCTTCTTCAGTCAAAACTTCTTCCGCTAAATGAGCGGCCCTCTCTTCCTCGGGAATATCATCAGAATGGTAATGTCCTCCAAGGAATTTGCCACTGTCGTGGAAGAGAGCGGTAATCACTGCGTCTGTGGCGTTCACGTCTTCAGCGAGTGCGATCTTCCGAGCAATTGCGGCCACATGGATGGTGTGTTCCCATAAGAAACTATCGACATTTTCCTTTTCGTTATCCCTGTCCTGCGAAATCTGTCTCTCCGAATCTTCAATCAACTGTCTGATCCGTTCGATAAGGTTGGGATATGCTGGCAAAATAAGGTGTTTGAGATCGTATATTGCACGCATCTTAATCGTGGAACCGTGGGAATCCAATTATCGGCGGGTTCAAAGACTATGTCAATGTGGTTGTTGCTTTTTTTGAAACACGGATTATTATGGGACTATGAAAGACTTCTTTCGCTGTAATGGCCAGCCTCTCAGCCTTGTCGTGCTTTCAGGTGGGAGCAGCCGGCGGATGCAGTTGGATAAAGCATTGCTTTCCGTATCCGAGGGATCCATCATCGAACATATCATCAAGCAGCTAGAGAATCATTTTGACGAAGTCTTGATCAGCGTTTCCAGCAAAGAAAAATTTGCTTTCCTGAAAAGGAGATTGATCGTCGATGAGAAGCCGGGCGAAGGACCGATGATGGGGATTAGAACAACGCTGCAGACCACGAAGAATGAAAAAAGCTTTGTCATCGCCTGTGATATTCCTGATATCGACCTTGGATTTCTGCAAAGGCTCATCCAGGAAGCTGAACATTCCGATATTGCTCTTCCGATCTCTTCAGGGGGCAGGAAGGAACCTCTCTTTGCCGTTTATGACAAAGCCGTACTGCCCGAAATGGAAAAACTTCTGGATGAAGGCGTTTTCTCTCTCCTCCCTTTATTTGAACGCTGTAAAGTTCAGCATGTCCCCATGGGAGAGAATGCGTGGTTCAAAAATCTCAACACAAGAAAAGATTATGATGATTTCCTGAAACAAAAGAACAGTTCACACCCTGAATAGCAGGCTGTTATCTGAATAGGGAGTGAAAGCTTATGCAGGGCATCCTTACACAATGGATCAAAGTCCGATCCTATAAAAAGATATATAAAACAAATACCGTCCCACGATTTCGGCCAAACCGATAAAGATAAACGTGCCATAAACAAGCTTCTGCGATTTCTCCTGAAGCCCATGCATTTGTCCCTGTCGATCATAACGATCCCATCCTTACTTTTGGTGATGGCTGCTGTGGGGCAGACATCCTTGCAGACAGGTTTTGCGCAGTGATTGCAGGCGATGGAGAGATTGTATGCGAAAACGTGAGGGATCCACGCGCCTCCACGTTTTTCCCAGTCTCCCTCTGGTATCTCATAAACACGTCGCCAGATCAGACCGACTCCCAGGTCATGTTTATCCTTGCAAGCCATTTGACAGGCTTTGCAACCAGAGCACTGGCTCGAGTTGAAGTAGAATGCAAACTGTTTAGCCATTTATTCGATATTTTGACTTATTCATACTCCATATTTACCTAATTATACTTAATTATCCTTAATAATCCTAATTTCCGACTTTCTCCACCTCCACCATAATCGTGTGCTGGGCATTACCAAAGGCAAAGGGTGTCCATTTCTCATATGAAATGGCATTTGATAGACAGGATTATTCCGTCTCGATTCAACTCATCATACGAGTAATTCCACTACAACGGCAGTAATAAGAACTCCGATTGTATAAATGGTTGTATGCCTTCTGATGTGTTGCGAAAGACCGGACACAGGTAACGTTATCGTATGATAGAAAACATAAATCAAAATTGCATTGGCAAAACTGTCAATGAGAAAAAACCGAATAATGTGGACATTAGCCTGTTGAAAGAAGCTGTGAGCAGGGAAAATGAATCCGAGAGAAAGTGTTCCAAATCCATAAACCAAACGCCAGACGAAGGCCATTCCCCAAATGAAACCAAATCGGGATAGAGTTTGCTTGAAACCTTTTATAGAAAAGACCAACATCACTGCTACGGATTCGCATAAAATAGCTATTGCTGGATTGATCACCGCAAACAGGTTGTGAGCCGGAAAAAAGAGGTCCACCATTTTTATATTCGCCGCCACAAGAGCAGTCAGGAAGATGGTTGATAACTTTCCTGAATGGTTGAATGCCATCACCATGAATACTAATCCAATTGGAAACATCACAAAACCAGCGATCCTTGGGATGAGTGTCCAGTGGAGGAGATTGCCCACGGTGGCCTCAGCCAATCCCCAAAGTGATCCCCAAAACAAAGGAATCCAAACAAGTTGTTTTTTGTCCGTCATGGTATAAGCCTGAATATTTTATGTTTGATGTTCATTTTCTTCAAAATCCTCTTGAATGTCAACGATTGCCTGTGTATCGGTTTTTAGTCCTCCGGTGAAGGGGGGGATCAATTTCCTAAACGTACAGAGCCGTGTCCCAGAAATTCGTTTCTTCCTTGTCAATTATGGATTTTCAAAGTCTGCAGGGTTTCTCCATCCGAAATCCAGGGCGCTAATAAAATATTTTTGGAACTTAGGGTTTGTAGCTAGGGACACATGCTGAATTTTTTGAATCAAGGTCTCGGTCGTTTTTCTAGCTTTTTCTGAGAGCAACAATGCCTTTGCTCCGGCTAAAGAGGAATTCCCGATGAAGACGATTTTTTTTGGATCAATTGGAGGCAAGAGTCCCAAAGTCATTGCATTTTGGATGTTCAAGTAGTTTCCGAACGCGCCGGCAATAAAAATTCCTTCAAGCTTATCCGTTTCGAGGCCATATTTTTCGAGCATAATTTGGATGCCGCTTTTAATAGCTGCCAGGGCAAGCTGTATTTCCCGAATGTCTTTCTGTGTAATATCAATTTTTTTCGTGATGGGAATTTTTCTGTTCTTATGGGTGATTTTTCCTTTTGAAGTGATTATTCCTCGATCCAAAAAAATAGCAACCAAGTCGATGAGACCCGTGCCGCAGATTCCCTTCGGAGGCATATTCTCAATGGTGTGCAGGGTCAATCGTTTTTTCTTTTCAGCTCTATAGATGGCTCCGGGAAGAGCCAGCATTCCAGAGTTGATGTTCATTCCCTCAAATGCAGGACCAGCGGCCGTCGATGTGGCGATGAATCTCCTTCCTATTTTTAATACGATCTCTCCATTTGTGCCAAGGTCGATAAAAAGGTAGTTTCCGTTCCGGTTGGCCAAATTCGATGCCAACAGGCCTGCAGAGATGTCGCCTCCTATAAAACTCTTTATGTTCGGTACAACATACGCTTTCCCATTTGTGTTTATCTTGATTCCGACCTTCCTTGCAGAAAGTTCCGGCAGAGTGCTGAATGCAGCATGGTAGGGTGCAACAGCCAGGCTCTTCACTGGAATTCCAAGGAGAAAGTGGTTCATGGGTGCATTCCCAGCTAAAACGATTTCGTAAACATAGAGAGGTTTTATTTTGTTTTTATTGAGAAGGCGGCTTATCATTTTTGATAAGGAATTTACGATCTCTTCTTGCAATTTGCCTAAATTCTGGGGTTCCATGTAGGCAAAAGAAAGCCTTGATATGATATCCGAACCGAATTTTATCTGGCTGTTATTGGAGGTCTGCGAGTCGACTCTTTTCCCCGTGTTCATGTTGACTAATTCTACAACCAGGGTAGTAGTACCAATGTCCACGGCCAGGCCAAAATTTTTGTCAGTCGTATCGCCTGGTTCGACAGCCAAAATTTCTTTATCTCTGAAGACGACTAGAGTTATTTTATAGTTGTTTTTCTCGATCACATTCGGGATCTTTTTCAGCACATCTAGGGATATGTCCAAATTTTTCTTTCGAAAATATCTTTGGATGAGTTCCATTGATGAATAGGGGTGCTGCAAATCGGGTTTGTGAAGCTCGAGATAATACTTTTTAACTGCAGGCTTTACCTCCAGAGGGAATTGTATTCCCGTTTCCAGAACAGTAGTTTTCTGGAGGATAGAATCGCCAGGGATTTTAATTTCAGCATCCCCTGTAATTTTGTATTTGCATGCTAGTCTGCAGCGTTCGCTCATATGTTTCAAATCGAGAAATGATTTCTCGCGAGCCTCGAGAGGAGGAAGATTTCCTTTCACAATTTCAACAAAACATTTGCCACATAATCCTCTTTTGTTGCAGTAAAGGCTGAGCTCGATTCCTGTCTCGATTAATATATCAGCCAATAGAGCGCCCTTTTTTGCTGTTGCTGTTATTCCGTGTGAAAGAATTTTAATCTTGATTGCCATATCTCTGTCCCGCTGTAATGTATCATATCCCCTGTATAAAATGTCAAATGACAAAATCTAAAACATTTATCTTTATATTGCGCAATCCGGAAGGTTTGAGCGTTGAAGTCTTGGGCCTATACTGCTATTGTTAAGCTCCATGCCCTTAACAAGTAGATATTTGTAGATCCAAGTTTGAGTGAGTTGTGTTGATTTAAGGAAATGAGTTCATTAGAATTCTTAGAAGAAGATCAAAATGACAGGAGAATCTTATATATACAATGTGCAATAAAAAGCTCCTTTTTTTATCTGTAATGATTTTTATGACGGGCACCGTCTCTTCGGCGTTATCGAGTGAACAAATGATTTATCTGAGGAAAAATTGGCGCATGAGATCTTCTTTTTGGATAAAGGAATCCGGCCAATCTGTTTCCTCCAATACATTTGAGACAGTGGGCTTTTATCCAACATGCGTTCCCACAACTGTTTTAACTGCCTTGGTGCAGAATGGAGTGTATCCTGATCCCTATGTGGGTTTGAACAACATGAAGATCCCTGATGCCTCGGATGACTTCAACCATTCATATGATTTGGCTAAATTCAGCCATTTGCCCGATGGCCATAATCCCTGGGCAGACCCCTATTGGTTCTGGACGCAATTCCGTTTGCCTGAGGCATATACAGGAAGGCAAATCTGGCTGAACATCGAGGGCATAAACTACCGGGCAGATGTGTGGTTAAATGGTCTCTTGATCGCTGATTCTAAAGAGGTCGCAGGGATGTTCGGACGCTGGGTGCTCGATATCACAGGCCCCTCATACGTCGAAGGCGTAAATACTCTAGCCATAAAAATTTATCCACTTGACTATCCCGGTCTGCCTGGGGAGCCACAACTCAAGGCTTTTGGCTCCTTTGGCCTGAATGGGGGGCCGACCGGAGATATCGGTAAGAATGTCACAATGCAGAGCTCCGTCGGATGGGACTGGATACCTGCTGTCCGCGACAGGAATATGGGTATCTGGCAGGATGTGTTCATCTCAGCAACTGGACTTGTGGACATCCGGCATCCCCACATCATTACGGATTTGCCACTGCCAGAAGTGGATAAAGCCCATTTGTCGATCGCCGCAGAAGCGGTGAATCTATCGGAGTCGGAAAAGAAGGGTGTGCTGATCGCCAAGATCTATCCTAAGACATTCAAAGGCCAAAACATAATCTTGAAAAAGAATGTGGAACTTGCACCAAAACAAAGAGTTTTTATCCATCTGGATAAAGAAGATTATGAGGAATTGTCTGTGCACGATCCAAAACTCTGGTGGCCCAATGGATACGGCTCTCAAGATCTCTATGAGATGGAGTTGTCTTTTGATCTTGGAGGAGAGATCTCCGACAGGGAACAGTGCATCTTTGGCATTAGAGAAGTGGGCAGCGAGGCGACTGAGGTGGGAGACTGGGTTCGCCGCGACTTTTTTGTGAACGGGCAGAAGATACTGATAAAGGGGGGAGCCTGGGTTCCGGATATGATGCTCAACCGCGATGCAAAAAAGCTCACCCATGAGCTGCGGCTGTCGAAAGAAGCCCACCTCAACATGGTTCGGATCTGGGGTGGTGGGGTAACGCCTCCTGAAGAATTTTTCAGGATCTGTGATGAGCTTGGATTGCTCGTATGGCATGATTTTTGGATCACGGGTGATTGCCAGGGAACCTGGGATAAAGGGAGTCAAGATTATCCCTTTGAGGAGGATGTTTTCCTGAAAAATGCGACCGATGTCGTGAAAAAATTGCGCAATCATCCGAGCCTTCTCGTATGGACCGCGGGGAATGAAGGATATCCGCGGGAAGAGATCTATGTTCCCCTGCGCAATGAGATACTCGCCAAATTGGATGGAACTCGCCCCTTCATTCCTTCCTCCGGATATAGAGAACCACCTGGGGACTGGGGCCTTTCGTGGCCCGACGATCAAAAAGCGGGCTCCTATTCCGGAGGACCTTACTGCTGGATCGATCCACGTGAATATTATAAGAAAGTGGAAAATGGCAAAGACTGGCTCTTCAAGAATGAAGTGGGCCTCCCCGCCGTCCCCCATTGGGAGAGCTTGAAGAAATTCCTTCCCGATCTTACACCTGATCCCGATGTGAGGTTTCCTCTCAACCATTCCTGGGGTTATCATGATGCCTGCGAGGGGAATGGCAAATACAGCCTCTATGATCAAGCCATCCGGGAGCGTTATGGGGAACCGATTGATCTTAAAGATTATGCCCAAAAAGCTCAATTGGTGAATGCCGAGAGCTATCGTGCAATATTTGAGGCCGTGAACCATGGCATGGATCATACTGCGGGCGTACTGCTGTGGAAGACAAACCCGGCCTGGCCCAGTGTGATCTGGCAGCTTTATGACTGGTATCTGCGTCCCCACGCCGGATATTATTTTGTGAAGAAGGCGAACGAACCCATACACATCCAGCTAAATCTAGATGACTTGTCTGTAGCTGTCATCAATCATCATTTCGAATCCCAAAAAGGGCTCCTAGCAACAGCCACTGTGTATACCTTAGATCTGAAGGAGGTCTGGGAAGATAAGGCCAGTGTCGAGGTCGATTCCGGTTCTTCTTGCGAGGTGTTCCAGGTTGAGATTCCTGTCGATTTCAGTGACACCGTGTGCTTCTTGGATCTTCAGCTAAAAGATAATAAAGAAAATTGTATCTCAGAGAACTTCTACTGGCTGGCCAAGAACAATGATTTTGCCGCTATCAAGAAGCTTCTCGGAGTGAATCTGGATGTGAATATCACCGCAAAAGAAAAAGAAAAAAAAAGGATCTACAGGATCAGATTGGCCAATGCCACCGATACTCTTGCGTTTTTCGTAAATCCAAGTGTGCGCAAAGGGAGAGAAGGGCAAGAGATTCTCCCGAGTTTCTGGAGCGACAACTATTTCAGTATCTTGCCAGGCAAGGCCAGGGATGTGACTGTTGAATTTGAAGGCGTGCATCTCGAAGGAGAGAAACCCTACTTGAAATTGGAAGGCTGGAATATTTCACCCAAGCTCATAAAGCTCGATTGACCTCTTTGAGCGAGACTATGGCTAATTCCATCCCCACATCTATGTGACCTCCCATATTCCCGATAAGAGACAAGTCCTGATTCGCTACTACGGTATTTACTCCAATGCCCACAGGGGGAAGATACGCAAGGCCCTAATTTAATTTCCCCTGGCCCATTTCAGAAACATTCTTGCAAAAACGCCCCAATCGGAGCCATCCTGATTGTCGCTGACCCATGTCATAATGAATTTATTTTTCTTTTTCATGGCTATTGCCGGCAGAGCTTGCAAACTTCTCGTATAGGTATTGACCTGGAATTCATCGCCGACAGCGTTGCCCTTCCTGGTAAACATCTGGGCAAATATGCCGGTGCCAGAACCATCCTGATTCTGACTCTCCCAGGAGATGACAAAATTTCCTCCGTTATCCATAGCCACGGCAGGATAATCCTGGGACTTTTTCGTGTAAGTATTGACTTGGAATTCGGTGCCCAAAGCCTCTCCATTTTTATTAAACCGCTGGGCAAAAATGCCAAACGATGAGCCGTCTTGCTTCTCGCTGCTCCAGGTTATGACAAAATTCCCTTTCCGGTCCATGGCAATTGCGGGATGCCACTGGTACCATTTCATAAAAGTGTTCACTTGAAATTCATTGCCTAAAGGTTCTCCCTTGCTGTTATACCTTTGCGCAAAAACGCCCCAATCGTAGCCATCCTGGAGCCAACTCGCCCAGGTGATCACAAAATTTCCATTCTCAGCCATCGCAATTGCAGGAGTGAATTGGGCATTATCCGCATAAGAATTCACTTGGAATTCACTGCCTAAAGGTTTTCCTTTTCTGTTAAACCTTTGGGCAAAAACGCCCCAATCGTAGCCATCCTGTCCACCACTCGACCATGTTATGATAAAATTTCCATCCCAATCCATCGCAATATCAGGGTCGCTTTGGTGAGACGAAGTATAAGTAGTGACTACAAATTCTCTGCCGACGGCTTTTCCATCTTTGTGAAACCTTTGAGCAGTAACACCCAAAAACGAACCATCTTGTCCATGGGCCTGCCAGGTTATGACAAAATCGCCATCCTTATCCATGGCAATGGCAGGGCTCAACGTTTGGCCAAGAGTATATTTATTCACTTGAAACACTTTGCCAACAGCTCTTCCATCTGCGTTATATCTTTGCGCAAAAATTTCATCCTCTGGTTCACTTCCATAACTAGCCCAAGTTATGACAAAATTCCCTTGTTGATCTATCGCGATGTCAGGAGAATCTGATTTCCAATAATTATAATTATTCACTCGAAACTCACTGCCGGCTACAAAGGCAAACAATCCGATCGTTATGGAGCAAATCGAAATCACTAAAAGATAGTCTAAACATTTTTTCCTGCTGAACTTTTTTCTTTTCATTTTGCACCTCTAATAACCCGAAGGGCAGAGGTCCACGGGCTTGCCCGTGGGTGAATGGTTAGGCGGCGATATGATAAGATGTGTGAGTGGAAACTCGGTACTCAGGTCACGGAGCCTATCGGACAGAATATCATATCGTCTGGATACCGAAATATCGCCGTCGTATCCTAAATCCTGGAGTGCGAGGCTATTTGCGAAGACTTTTTCCGAAAGTGATGAGGAGCCTACCGGGGTGCGAGATAGTCGATTACAGCATGCAGATGGATCATATACATATGATCATGATCATTCCTCCGAGATATTCTGTGAGTGAGGTAGTGGGCAAGGTGAAGGGGATGACGGCGAGCCGGTTGAGGAAAAAGTTTTCGTGGTTGAGTAAGGTGTACTGGAAAGAGAATGTCGTGTGGTCGCCTGGATACTTCGTAACAACAGTGGGGATTGATGAAGACAAGATTCTTAAATATGTGGAGTGGCAACAAGCCCAGGATTTAGGTCAAGCGAAGCTTGAATTTTAGAGAGGACCACGGCTTTAGCCGTGGGTATCTATTTGAGTTTAAGCCCCTAATTTTTTGACTTTAACTTATATTTTTGAATTAGAGATGTCAAATATTTATGTTTGAAATGTTTTTGGCTCAAGCGATTTGATCCTTCGAGTCCTTACTGCTGAGGTGGGGCAATAGGCCAGGATGTCTTCTTTATTAACGAGCTGACAGTACGTTTCGCGGCAAAAAAATCACCACTCCCTGGAATTGGACTGACCGGCGTGGCCCAGTGCCAGAAAAAATGAAACTGTTACAAAGACGTGCCCATTTGAATCTGCGGCAATAACAAAACCATCGTTATGACCGATTTGATATGGCGAATCCGTTACCGCTCTCCAGAAGCTTCCCGGAGTGAATCTGGATGTGAATATCAAAACAATAGAAAAAGGAAAAAAAAGAATCTACAGGATCCGATTGGCCAATGCCTCCGATGCTCTTGCGTTTTTCGTGAATCCGAGTATACGTTCAGGAAAAGAGGGCAAGGAAGTTCTCCCGAGTTTCTGGAGCGATAACTATTTCGGCATCTTACCTGGTGGGTCAAAAGAAGTGACGGTTGAGTTCTATGAGCCTCATCTAGAAGAAGAGAAATCCTGCCTGAAATTGGAGGGCTGGAATATTCCACCAAAGCTCTTAAAACTCGATTGACCGCGCGTATGTTCAGCTTTCCTTTTTCTTTTCCGGAAATTTTTCCTTTAACCAGGCGATGATCTCTTCCGGACCTTTCAATCTCTCACTCCAGCCCGGAGTGGGCTTGCGGAAATAGATGTCGTAACGCGTTGTGTATGCATTGGATATGTTGCCATACTTACGGGTGGCCTCAAATTTTTCATGGAAGAAAAGAGGGTAGTTATCGTGCGCGAGAAGAAAGTCTTTCGGCGCCTTCGGCAAAACCCGCAAAAATAATCTTATGGGCCCGCTCACCATTTGAGTTGTCCGTGTCCAAAGATTCAGAAGCGAGATTCCGGCCTCCTGTATCCGAGAAAACAGGAACTGTCATCAGGGCCAAGACCAGAATACAAAGAAGTCGTTTCATCAGAGACCTCCATGGATCATATTCATATGAGAGTACGGGAGAACGGCTAAAAGGATCTCGGGTGCAGTTTTCGAAAGGTTTATAGCTCGTCCCACAGAACTTTATACGAGCTCTGATAAAAAGAGTTTTTTAGAATAAAACCTTTCCTCGTTTGTCCGAAATGCTCAAAGAAACGGTTGTGTGGATGTGTGGTCACTTATTGTGAACGCGAATGTAGTATTGACTGTTGCTGATCAAGCGTGTGACTGTCCCATCAGGGGCTGTCTCAAAAATGACGGCTTCGGCGAGCTCATCATCATCCCGTATTCGCCTGAAAATATTCTTTTCGATGTGCTTCAGCTTTGTGAGAGAATCGCTTGGATTGTCACTGGGAAGATACATCAACACGAGCTGTCCATCCTTGATAAACGCATGTGTCTCTCCGCCTAAAGGCCGGTCATACCGTCCCATAAATTTTTCCAGTGCCGGATCATGCTTCTTCGCTTTGCCAGGCTCATCGATGACCTCCTTGATGGCTGTAGCGACAATGTCGAAGATCTCCCGGCCAAATGCTTCTGGGCTTACTCCCTGGGCATTCGTCATGACGATGACAGCGATCTTGTCTTTGGGACGGATACTCAGTTGAGTTCTATATCCCGGACAGCTACCCCCATGCCCAACCTGGATCTTCTCATCTTGGTGGGAAACGGAAAATCCGAGGCCCCTAGCTGTTTTCCAGTCCGGGTCGAACCAATGAACCCGATGCATCTTCTTTAAAGTGTTGATCTTCAACACTTCTTGGCCGCCTTTTTCGAGCAGTCTAAACTGCCAGGAAGCAAATCGAGCCAGGTCTTCCACTGTGGATGCAAACCCTGCAGCAGGGGCTATACCGTTAACAAGATAAAAAGGAATCTCTCTTCGTTGGCCGTCGCGAAGTTTCATGCTGTAGCCAGTGGCGAGTTTTTTACCCCTCTGATCTTCCGAAATTTCCGGGGTTGTATCATTGAGACCTAGAGGATCGAGGATATGTTCCTTAACATACACATCATAGGCCTGTCCGGCTACGGATGTAACGACCTCGCCCAGCAGAGCCATCCCCAAATTGGAGTATTGATAAAAGGTGTCCGCAGGATAGAGCTCTTCCTGGCCAGAGAGCCTTTCGATGATTTGTTCCCGCGTGGGGAAGTTGTGCTCGGGGCCAGTCCAATAAGGGGAGTCCGCTTCCCGCGGTAGACCGGAAGAGTGGGTGAGTATACCCTGGATTGTGATCTCCGGAGCATCCGGATACTTGTCCTGGATGTTGAACCAGGGCAGATACTTCTCGATCGGATCATCGAGCCGCAGCTTTCCCTGCTCCCAAAGCTGCATGATGGAGATGCTCGTGAAAAGCTTGGATATGGAACAGATACTGTAGATGGTCCCCGGTGTGGCCGGTTTTTTCGTTGAAACATCGGCGAAACCGAAACCGCGGCTCCAGATCATATCCTGGTCGTAGACCACTCCCATAGACATGCCGGGAATATCTTCGTAGGCCAACTGCGCATCCACCCACACCTCGATCATTTTGAGCGCGGTTGTGATCCTTGGATCGTCTGTAATGGATTGGCTGTTTGCCCAACCCGAAACACCAAAAACTAAGATCAACAGACATATGAGATGTTTCTTCATATCTAGTCCTCCTCCGGGTTCAGTATATAAGAGTTTCTTCCACAAAAACAAGCATTTCTAACTAACCTGAATTATTCATAAAAAATGTCGATATGTATCATAACAAACGCAATTTCAGAACTATACATTGTTTTTTCGGTATACCCGTTTGGGCATATATTTCCTTTGATATTTTCATATATAGTCGACATTTTTTACCCTACGGACGCCGACCCAACCTACCAGCCGATCTCACTACAAAGGCTTCGTTGTAGCACACTCGCGGTAGATCACTACAGCTTCGTGGGCCACTGCCTCAACCCTAATGTAAGGGTGGGGCGGGTTGGCCTCGACTCGTGAATAATCCAGGCTAACTGTTGGGACGGTTCTGTTTTTGTAAATAGATGTTAAATGGAGCGATAAAAATGAAGGCTTCACGTAAAATTATAAGGCGTTATTTTGTTCCTGACCGATCTTAACATCCAAATAGGAGGCGAAAAACTCAGTCGTGGACTTCCTTGTCTGTTTGAGGTCTGCATACTCTGCATCAAGGGGAGAGTTGATCTTCTCCAGCCGTTCTCCAAAGGAGGAGGATGTCGGATGTTCTATTCGTCTTCTTCGACACTCGAAATAAAGTCTTTATACATCT
>Ga0307378_10002908_pt1 | contig 25556 bp, 22 predicted proteins | sample UN1MG_FD_202238 | JGI IMG/M metagenome (GOLD analysis project Ga0307378, IMG submission 202238) | Soil microbial communities from Risofladan, Vaasa, Finland - UN-1 | ecosystem: Environmental > Terrestrial > Soil > Coastal area > Acid sulfate soil | place: Finland: Risofladan, Vaasa | collected...
TCGGTGCGGCGGTAGGTGTCGCCGCCGGCGAAATGAATCGTGGCCGGAGGGAATACGGCACAGGCGCTGTTCGGCCAAACCTTTATCTCCCCGGTGGGGAAGTACTCGACGAAAACAGCCCCGCCGTCGGTCGAGTAAAACAGGTGGGAACTGGCCAGGGAGAAGGCGATGAGCCCGCCCTCGGCGTCCAGGGATTGGGGGCTGGCGCCGATCCATTTTTCCCGCGTAACCTCGAAGCCCGAGTCCGCCAGCTCGGCGGCGATGTAGTCCCCCGCCAGGTTGTTCTGCGGGGTGTAGGCGTAACGGGTGCGGAACTCGGTCAGGTCGTAGTCGTAGGCGTCAATCCGGTCCAGGTCTACCATGTCAACGAGCTCATGGGCGTCGGCGGTGAGAATATCCGGCGGTGCTTCCCGTTGGGGGGCTCTGATCGTCGGTTCCAGGTGACAGAGGCGGAAACCCAGGCCGATGAGCTCCCGCAGGTCGTCGGTCCCGAGGTTGCAGATTTCCGCTCCGTAGGTCAGACGGCCCAGCCGGTCTATCCCCGGGGGCAGCCCGGCGGCGCCCGACGGCGCGAACACGATGTACAGGTCGTCCCGGCGGTCCGGCAGCGCGCAGACGGCATTCGCGGGAGAGATCGTCGCCCTGAGCTCCCCGCCGTCGAAGTACCCGTAGAACACCCCCGCCCCCGGCGCACCGGCGGGTACGAGGGCGAGGTACTCGGCGGCCGGAGCCGTCGTCGTGACGAGCGCGAGGAGGAGGAAAATCCGTTTCATAGGTCATTCCTTTTCGGTACTCATTTGTGTGGATTCTACCCCAATCCACCCCGTCGAGCCAAGTCCGGTTCCGCGGGGGCTTGCGAACGTCCGTTTACATCTGCGCGCTGCGATCAGGTATGGAATTTGCTCATTACAGTGGAGTTGGAGCTTCTTTCGCCGGCCGTAAAACCGCCTAACGCCTTGACAGTGTGTAAATTTAAGTATAAACTACGAAACGGTGATGGGAGAAAGCCGGTAAATGCGCGAGGGGCCTGAGTTCACGAGGATAATGCGCGAGGGGCCTGAATTGACAGGGATAATGTGCGAGGGGCCTGAATTGACAGGGATAATGCGCGAGGGGCCTGAGTTCACGAGGATAATGCGCGAGGGGCCTGAGTTCACGAGGATAATGCGCGAAGGGCCTGAGTTCACGAGGATAATGCGCGAGGGGCCTGAGTTCACGAGGATAATGCGCGAGGGGCCTGAGTTCACGAGGATAATGCGCGAGGGGCCTGAATTCACAGGTATATAGCTGTTCGCTGGCGTTTCGGGTGAAAAGAATCAATGTCTCGTTGTCATCGTGGTACGGCCGCGGGCGCTGAGGGGCGACCGACCAAAGAACCGACCACGTGACTGACGAAAAAAAACGCGGGATGAACCTAAGGGGTGGTTTGAAACCTCTAAGAGGGGTTTTTTGTCGTTTTTCGGGGAGAAACGCCCTCCCCGTCATCGCGGCTGTCCTCTGTATGGCATCCGCCGCCTCCGCCGGCCCCTTCATAAACCCCGGGCTGATGAGCATCCCCACGGCCTACACCCTGCCTTTCACCGCGATCAAGCTCGGCTACTCGGGGAGCTTCTTTCTGGGTATGCAACCCACGGATCCGGAGATCAACGACTACTACGACATCTCCCTCTCCGGGGGTCTGGAGTTCTGGGACATCGGCGTCGAGTTGACCTTCGCCGCCTACGACTTCGACTCCTCAGCCTACGTGGGGGCTGCCGAGGTGCGTTTCATCCCGGAAACGGTAAAGTTTCCAGCCGTCGCCATCGGGATGCGCAACATCGGTGGCGACGTAGACGTGTCGCCCTTCGGCGCCCCTGGCGTTCCCGGCGGGAGCACCGTCTACCTGCCCGAGGGGCGGACTAGAACCTGGTTCGAGCAGTTCACCGCCTACGTGGTTTTCTCGAAGGATTTCTACCCCGCCCTGGCCATCCCCATCCGGGGTCACATCGGTCTGGGAACCGGCGCCTTCCAGGGGATGTACGCAAGTAAGTACACGGATTCCTCCACATGGCAGGGCGTGTTCGGCGCCATTGAGTACCAGGTCCGCTACGATTTCTCCCTGGCCCTCGAGGTGAACGGCCGAGACTTGAACTTCGGCGTCCTCTACAAACTGCCCTGGTGGGGGATGGAGATAGGCGTGTCGGTGGACAAGCTGGAGATGCTCTTCTACTCGGAGGACGAGGTGCTGCGCACCGGGGGCGGGCAGGTTAACGAGTTCGACCAGGTGGGTCTGGGAATTCACTTCGGCGTGCAGTTCGGCCCCTTCGTCGGTCCGTCGGACTTCAAGAAACAGGAGCTCATCAAGGAACGTATTGAACGAGGACGCGAGCAGCTCGAAGAGATAAAAACCCGGCGTCAGGAGCTCCAGCAACGACTGGCCGAGGTCCGCGAAGAGATTACGAAAGAGAAGGAGCGGTCCGGCGACGAGTGATCGCATATCGTCAACGGGGCGCCGTCACGCGGCGTTCCGAAGCGATGGGATGAGATATATATGCGCACAAAGCTTTTTAAAATCGTAACGGGCTGGCTCCTGTTCACCGTGGTCGGTGTGTGGGGGCAGGAAGGGGAGGAGGGGAGCCTCCTTGAGGAGCTGCGCCAGGAGGAGGCGAGCTCGTCCTCCCTCACCGCGGAACTGGAGCGCCTCACCGCGGCCGAGATGGACAAGGTGGACCTCATCCGCAAGCTCGAGCGGGAGAAACGCTACGATCAGCTCGAGGCCATGGCCCGGCGCGATTTCATCTCAGCCATGGACAAGTATTCACGCGCCGAGGACTTCTGGGACAAGGCCACGCGCGCAGACAAGCGCGCAGAGACCGTGCAGGCGGAGTCATACCGCGAACAGGCCAGAACGAAGTACAGGGAGTCCATTGACGAGCTCGAGTTCATAGACGACTGGTACCCCTTGTTCTCCCGGCGCTCCGACGTCTACTTCATCTGGGGCGATTCCCTCTACAAGCTCGAAGAGTATCACGACGCCGTGCGCACACTCGAACGGCTCCGCGAGGAGTACCCGGCCTACACAAAGATGGGCGACGCTCTCTTGCAGCTCGGCGAGTGCCACTTCGCCCTCGAGGACTACGAAAAAGCGGCGACGTTCTACCAGCGCGTCGTGGACAACTACCCCCAGCTCCGTTCAGCCTTTAAAACCTCCATGAAACGCCTGGAGTGGATTTATAAGTACTGGGCCACGGACGAGTTCGACTCCGCTTCATACGCCGAAGCCCTTCCACTGTTCCAGCGACTGCTCGACGTGTACCGCTCCTACACCGACGTGCCCGAGGCAATCTTCTACGTCGGTGAGTGCTACTTCTTCTTGGGCGACCGCGAGAACGCACGCGAGCGGTTCGACAACATCAAGAGCAAGTACTCCGACTCGCGATACCTGGGAGCATCCCTGGCCAGGCTTGAGGAGCTCGCGGGGATGTACTTCGCCGAGGGCATGGAGTACTACGACATGGAGCAGGAGATAACATGGTTCCAGGCGTCCGACGTATTCGAGTTCATCGTTGATAAGTACCCCGATTTCTCGAGGCTCGACGAGACGCTTTACCGGTGGGGGGATTCACTATTCAGGGTGAACGACTACCAGGGCGCTCAGAAACCGCTGGTACAGTGCAAGAAGGACTACCCGCACAGCACATGGTGCATGTACTCGCTGTACACCCTCGAGTACATGCGGTACAGACGCGAGAGGTTCAACGAGGCCATCAGGTTTTACCAGGAGCTGGCGGGCAAGCCCGAGTTTTCAGGGTTCGAGTATTCGGACGCGAGCCGGTACGTGGTCGGGATGTGCTACTACAGGCTCGCCAAGTACCAGAAGGCGGTGGAAGTCGTCGCGGGGATTGACCGGAATGGCGAGTACGCGATTTACGGGAGCTACCTGGGGGGCCTGTGCCTGGTGAAGCAGGACAAGCTCGAGGAGGCTGTCGAATCATTCAAGGACATGGCCAGCGCCCCGACGTACTCCGACGCGACCCGGCGTCTGGAGGGACGGGCGCACATCATCCTGGCCTACCTCTACCAGCGCCTGGGCGACAACAACGCCGCATGGCTCGAGTACGAACACATCTCCGCTTCAGACATAGAGAACTGGGACGACGCCCAGGTGGGCAAGGCCTACCTCATGATAAATCGGGCCGAAACAGGGGATTACGACGACGTAATCATCATGATGCGGTCTCTGTTGAACCGGTTTCCCGACACCGATCTGGCCCCCGATGCCTACATCCTCATCGGCTACTGCCAGATTCAGGAGCGCGAGTACGAGGGCGCCATCCGGACCCTGGAGGACGTGGTTGACAGCTACACCATTGACCGTGAGCGCATCAACTCCAACCCCGAGTACCAGAAGCTCATCGCCGACATCGAGGAGGAACTGAAGTTCGTCACCTCGATTCTCACCCACGAGATCAAGGACATCCGCAACATCGGCGGGGACGTCCTCTACCCCGAGGAGCTCAACGAGGCCGAGGAGGAGGCCCGCGAGATGCAGGCCGCCATCGCCGAGCTCCAGACCTTTGTCTCCGGCCGCGATATCATCGGTCGCGACATCACCGAGGACGCTGAATTCTTCAGGGCCTATGCCTCTTTCTCCTACAAGGAGGACATCGAGGGCCAGTTCCAGAACGTCATCGGTGAACACGCCGAGCGCTACACGGAGCTCAGGGAGGCCCGCGCGGAGAACATCGAGCAGCAGAACGAGCTGAAGGTGGGGGCCGCCGGGCGCACGGTGGTCGCCGATCTGGAGGCCCGCCAGGCCGAGCGCGAGGAGAAGATCAACTGGATAACCGGGGAGGCCTGGAAGGATGAGTTCGCCCGCTTCATGACCACCGAGGAGATCGAGGCTCAAAAAGCCGCCGCCGCCGCCGCCGCGGCCGCTGCCGCCGAGGGGCGGGGCGAGGGCTTCGCCGGCGAGATAGAGGAAGATGCCGAAATCCCACCCGACGAGGGGGAGGTTCCCGGGGAGATTGACGAGGCGTCATCCGGCGAGGGCGACGAAGAGGTCGCCACGGACGAGGGGACCGTGGAAGAAGATATCCCCGCGGATACGGGGATCGTGGAAGAGGATGTCCCCGCGGATGCGGGAACCGAAGAGGTAGCCCCCGACGGGGAGACGGGGGATACGACGGACGAGACCGATGTGCCGCTCGAGGAAACCGTCGAGCCTACGGACACGGAGACTGTACCGACGGATGAGGCGGAGCTCACCGACTGATAAGGTTTTCCGTTGAAATGCGGTGAGCCGGAACCCTAAAAAAACTGTTCCCATCGAAGCGGTTTTATTGAGTTTTAGGGGACTTCGATGTTAAAAAGACGCGAACCGAGCGAAGCGAGCTATGCCCCCGGCAAACCGAGTAATGCCCCGGTAAAAGGTCTGTTCAGCGTCGCGGCTGCCTTCACGATTCTCGCCGCTACGGCGTTCCTCCCGGGGTGCGTCCCTTCGGACGGGCTGACGGCCGAGGAGCTCACCGAGGTGGAAAAGGAAACCCTGGACTCGCTCGCCAGGGAGCTCAGGGAGATAGAGAACGCCCAGCAGGAGACCGAGGAGGATTTCTACTCCGAGGTTGCCGAGTACAACGAGAAGATCCGCGTGCAGCGCCACGAGTCCATCGTCCGGTACGAAGAAATCATCAAAGAAGCCGAAGAGCTCGACAAGACCTCCCCCTACCTCGAGGAGGTTTACTACAATCTCGGCGACCTCTACTACGAAGAGGCCAAAGACCTCTTTGAAGACGACGCCTACCGCGAGCGTGTCCTCTCAAGCTCCACCCCCGAACCGACCGCCGCCGATACCGAACCGGTCGGCGACTCCGACATCATCATCCGGACCTTCAAAAAATCAATGAAGGCCTACCAGGACCTGGCCAACTACTACATCCAGGTGGAGGAGCGCAACCGCAACCTCCCGCCCAGCGCCATCCCCCAGTCCACCAAATACTTCGACGACTCCTACTACAACATGGGTGTCGTGGCGGACGAGCTCTCCAACCGCGATTTCGCCGCCTTCGACTTGCATCGGACCGACTCCCTGGAAAATTTCCTCATTCTTCTGGACCGCTTCCCGGATTCCAGCTACGCCGCCGAAGTCCGCCAGCGCATCGGCCGCATCTACTTCGAACGCAACGACTTCACCAACGCCATCAAGTACTTCAGCCAGGTCCAGCCGGGCGAGTACCAGTACTACAAGGCGATGTACCTGAAGGCGTGGTCGTACTTCCTGAACCAGGAGTACGGGGAGGCGGTCACCAATTTCTTCGAGGTTCTGGACCTCTTCGAACAGATGGCCGCCGAAAGCGAAGAGGGCGCTAAAATCGCCGAGCTCCACTACGAGGAGTGCGCCGAGTACTGCGCCCAGTGCTTCCTGCCCAGCATCGTAGACCTCAACACCCAGCGCGAGCAGATGAGCTTCACCGAGATCGGCATAGACTGGCAGTTCGGTCCCGATCCCTTCAAGCGCTTCCTGATTGACAACGGCTTCCTCGACATCGGTTACACCCCCGGCATCATCCGCCGCGCCATAAACAGCTACTCCGATTACGGGTGGTTTCCTCAGGCCATCAACCTGGCGCGGTTCTACGTAGATACGTATCCCGACTCCCCCGACGCGCCCAAGGTTTTCTACGACATCGTCAAGTTCTACGGCTCCTGGGCCGAGACGCTGATCATCAAGGACCGCGAGGACCCCGCCCAACTGGCGTGGCTCGAACAGGAGACCAAGCGCCTCGAGGCCCTGCAGAACCAGGTTCGTGACGAGTTCATCAGCCGTTACGCGGTGGGCAGCGCCTGGTACGAAGCGAACCGGGACAACCCCGAGGCCCTGGCGAACGCCCGGGCCGCCCTGGCGCGCTCCCTCTACGACGTGGCCATCTACACCTACATCGTGGGCTACGACGCCGAGGAGGCGAAGGACCTGGTTACGGCCAAGAAGAACTACGCGAGGGTCATCACCTACCTGGAGCAGTACCTGCTCGACTACCCCCTCGAGGAGGATGCGTACAAAGCCAACTTCTACCTGGCGATGAGCTACTACAGCGTCGGGGATTTCGCTCATGCGGGGGACAACTTCATGCTCACCGCCGGCACCTCCAGTGTGGACCTCTACCCCGATAAGACCGAGTTCAAGGAGGAGAGCCTCTGGTACGCAGCCGCGGCGTACAAGTTCGGCTCCGACGAGTTCGAGAAGGCCCGCTGGGAGGAGAAGATCAACCAGCCCCAGGTGAAGCTGACTCTGGATCAGCAGCGCGAGAAGACCCCGAGCAAGAATCCCCGGGATGTCCTGCCCGACGTGTGCAAGAAGTTCGTCTGGGCCAGCCGGGAGTACGGTCGCATCTTCAAGGAGGGAAACCCCGAGGCCGAGCACGATCTGGAGAAGCTCTACTACTGGGAAGGCAACCTGATGATGGCCTTCGACTGCTTCGACTCCGGACGCGACGCCCTGGCGCGGATCGTGGACCTCGATTTCGTGCCGGCCTACGATCCCGATCCGGCGAAGATGAACCGGGCCCAGATCGCCTTCCGCATCGGCGAGAGCTGGTTCGACCAGCACTACTACTGGCGCGCCGCCGAGTGGTACCGTAAAGCCGCCGCCCTGGCCGATACCGGCTCAGAGCTCGAGGAGATGGCCCTCAACAACGCCTCCGCCGCCGAGATAACCGCCGTGGACCTGGGCGTGCCCCGGGTGGAGCTCGCCGAGGGTGAGGAGGAGGTGGAACTGCCGCCGGAAATCCGCGCCCAGCTCGAGGAAAGCGCCAAGAGCTACCTCCGCGTGGCGCGGGAGAACCTCTACAACTCGGACATCGCCGTCAAGGCCTTCAACAACGCCGGGTACATCTACGCCGCCCAGCTCAAGGACTACGAGCAGGCCATCGTGGCCTACCATGAGCTTTCCGAGAATTTCCCCGACCACCCCGACGTGGACAAGGCGCTCTTCTCCGAGGCGCTGGCCTACTTCGAGCTCGAGGAGTGGTACGAGGCCGCCGGTATCTTCGAGCGGGTGCTGGACAACGCCATAACACCGACGGATCAGGAACCCGCGGCGCTTTTCAAGGCCGGCGAGTGCTACGAAAAGCTGAAGAACTGGCCCAACGCCCAGCGCACCTTCACCCTCTACGGCCAACGGTACAGGGAAACCGGCGTCCCCGACCAGGTTGTGGATTCCTTCTACCGCGCCGGTCACGCCTCGCTGAAGCTGGGCGACGTGGAGACCGGTCGCAATCTCCTCTTCGAGTGCACCAAGGTGTACGAGGACTTCAGCACGAGGCCCGGCATCGAGGTGAACTTCGACATCCCGGCAAAGGCCTACGTGGAGATAGGCGACCTCCTCTTCGACGACTACGCGGCGATCACCCTCGAGGGCGATCTGTTGGATCTGGACCCCCTGGTGCAGACGGCGACGAAGAAGTACGGGATGATGGACGAGCTCGTCGAGATCTACGGCCGGGCCTCCAGGGCCGTGGACCTCGAGGTGAACCTCTCCGCCCGCTACAAGGCCGGCCTGGTTTACGAGCAGTTCTACCTCACCGTCAGCCGGATGAAGATCAGTTTCGCCCAGTTGGACAAGCTGATAGAGGAAAATCCGGATTACGCCACCGAGATAGAAGATATCGTTATGGAGCAGTTGGACGTGTTCAAATCGCAGATGGACACCTGGGCGGCGGAAAAAGGTCTCGACAAGGCGATCCAGGTCTACGAGTTGATCCTCATCAACGCCCAGGAGCGCGGCGAGACCAACCAGTGGGTCCAGAAGGCCAAGGAGCGCCTGGTGGACCTGGTTCCGCAGTCATACATGCTCTATCCGCCCATCGGGGTCAAGACCGGCATGGACAACCTGGGCGCCAGCATCTGGGACTATTCGGGCGTGCGCTTTTACTCCCGGACCGTGGACATCGCGGCTATGGCTCCGGAGCCCGAGATAATAGTGGAGCCTCTCATCGAGGAGACGCCCATCGGGGAGACGCCCATCGGGGAGACGCCCATCGGGGAGACCCCCATCGAGGAAACGCCCATCGGGGAGACGCCCATCGAGGAGACGCCCATCGAGGAGACGCCCATCGAGGAAACGCCCATCGAGGAGACGCCCATCGAGGAAACGCCCATCGAGGAGACCCCCATCGAGGAAACGCCCATTGATGAAACGCTCATCGAGGAAACGCCCATCGAGGAAACGCCCATTGATGAAACGCCCATCGAGGAAACGCCCATTGATGAAACGCCCATTGAGGAGACGCCCGATGTTACCCCGTCGGAGGACACCGAGCCTGTCGAGGAGAGTGTTGACACCGAACCGACCGCAGACGGCACAGACACTGCTCCAGTAGAGGAAACTGCGACCGAAGACACAACCGAGCCGATTGATTAAAAAAAAGGAAATCTCGGTCGGTTCCCGAGCGTAAATGAGTGTGGACCCCCTCAGTGAGAGGTGGTTGCGGCGAGTTATTGAAAACAGGGCAACTGAAGAAACCCGAGGCACTCCAATAACCGCTGCCAGCGCGTGACGGCAAGCCCGACGGGGATTGTCGGTACGCACCGAGGTTCGCAATCGGGGGAAGGAAAAGATGCCGTTCACCGTCAAGTCCCGTCTGATACTGGCCCTTTTCGCCCTCCTGCTGCTCGGGCCGATTGCCCTGGACAACGTCCACGCCCAGTACGCGGAACTCACCGCGGAGCAGATCGAGGCCCTCAAACAGGCCTGGCACGTCACCAACGCCCGCCAGGATGGCACGTCCTGGACGACGGCGGACTACAACGACAACGATTGGGGCACGGCCTACGTGGGCGCGTTCAAGGACGGTCTTTCCGGCGCCCGGAACCAGGTGTACGGGTGGCCGGACGCCGACGCGGAGTGGATCTGGGCCCGCAGCGGGGTTACCGCTTACTTCCGCCGCGAGTTCGGTCTGCCGCGCAACCTCCTCAACGACGAGGACTCCGACATCCAGGAGCACTTCATCGTACGGATAACGGCCAACAACAACTACCAGTTTTACGTCAACGGCGTCCTGGTGCACCAGGACTCGAGTGAGAACGAAGATGATTGGATGACCTACGATCAGATAGATGTGACGGAGTACCTGGACGTCGGTGACAACGTGTTCGCCATCGAGGCGGTCAACACGGACGATCCGGAAAACTACGGTCTTTTATTCGACGCCGAGCTCGTGGTGACCGGCAGCGGCGGCTACATAGCCCCGCCTCCGGTGCGCCAGGGCGGGTGTTAGCTGGGGGTTAACCTTCGATGAATACGCCACGGAAGGGTGACTGCGACCGAAGGTATATAAGCCTCTCGGTTTTAATACCGCTGGTCCTCGCGGCGATCCCATGGTCGGCTTTCGCCCAGGACTCCGACGTGGACGCCGTGGTGGAGCTCGAGATCTTCGGACGGAGAATGGCGCCGTCCCAGATGTCCTTCATCCTGCGCACGGATCCCGAGTTTGAGAAGGTGATGCTGCGCCAGACCTATGCCAGCCAGATACTCAACCCCATTGACAAGGAGGAGTTCGAGGAGGGCATCGCCGTGAGTCAGCGGTCCATTAAAAACCCCTTCCTCTGGCTGGCCACGGGCGCAGGCATAGCCTCCGGTATAACCGCCGGTTACATGGACGCCAATTCCGAGACCCTCAACGCCAACTGGCTGGCGGGTACGGCGGGCGTGGCGCTCCTGGCTGCGGCGGTCATCATGCTCGTGGATTAGGACTTATCGTATTCGACCGGGCGATCACACACATCCACCACGGCCGCGAAAGGAGACAAACCTGTTCAGCCGGAAAGGCCGCCGGAGGCTAAAACCCAACAACCCACAAACCGAGGAAAGGAATCCATGTACAGACTCATTGACTCCTTCGCCGACGGTGGGGACTTCATGTGGATCATCCTCTTCGTTGCGATGCTCGACCTGACCTTCATCCTCGAGCGGACCTACTTCGTGGTCTTCAAATCGAGCATCAACACCAAGACCTTCATCGCCGAGCTGGAAAAGCTCATCCAGAACCGCAACATCGAGCGGGCCATCGCCCTGTGCAACACGACCAACGCTGCGCTGGCCCAGGTCTTGCGGGAGATCCTCAAGCACCACTCGGGGTCCGGGCGCGACATGCAGGTGGCCGCGGACGCCAAGACCCTCGAGGTCATCCCCCGGCTCGAGAAGCGCACCGGCTACCTGGACATGCTGGCACAGATCGCGACCCTCCTCGGACTGCTGGGTACGATCTCCGGCCTGATGACGGCGTTCGACGCCATTACCGTAGCGAACCCGGAGGATTCGGCCCGGCTCCTGTCGGAGGGTATCTCCATCGCCATGTTGACCACGATGTTCGGTCTGGTGGTAGCCGTGCCGACCCTGGCCGCGGCGGCTTGGCTGAAAGACAGAACTCGGAAGATCGTCAACGATATAGACGAGTTCTCGGTGAAGATCACCAACCTCATCACCCAGATGAAAGGATAGGCCATGGCTTTCGGACCGAGTGCGGCCAGACGGACCGGTGAGGAGAAGAACGTGGGTGATGAGTACCTCGTCCCGATCATGGGCCTGATGACATTGCTGATCCCCCTGCTCTTGATGTCCGCCGTTTTCGTCACCACGGTAGCACTACAGGTCACTCTGCCACCCCAGGCCGCGGCGAGCGGAGCCGGAGCGGGAGGAATGGGTGGGGTCACCAAGATATTGATGGTCGGGATGAGCGCCGACAAGGGCTTCATCATCACCAACGACAAGGGCGTACTGCCAGCCTTTCCCGAACGGTCCGGGGCCGACAGAAACTGGATCCCGAAGGTCGGCGGGTCGTTCGACTTCGCCACGCTCCGTGAAGTGCTGCTGGAAAAAGTCAAAAAGCTGCCCCAGTACCAGGACCACGAGGAAGTTTACCTTGCCATTCAGGACAACATACCCTTCACCGATGTCATCAACCTCATGGACACCGTCCGCGGAGACGTGAACGTCATCGAGGTCAAGACCGACGAGGACGCCGCCAAATACAGCGTCGAGAAAGGTCAGAAAGCTTACGTCGCGACCCTTTTCCCCAGCGTGATATTCGGTGGAGCAGTGCCGCGCTGACCGTTGAAAGGAGGTGAGATATGCCAGGCGCACAGACCCCGAGCAAGTACCTGAAGTTCAAACCACACCACGCGAGGAAGAAGAGTGAGTCGTCGTCCCTGAGAATCACATCGCTGATGGACATGATGACCATCGTGCTCGTGTTCCTTCTCAAAACCTTCTCCGCCCAGGGCGACCTGTCGGCCACTGCGGCCCACCTGTCGTTGCCGAAGAGTGACTCCATGGCCATCCCCGGGGTCATTGACCGCGTCGCCGTCGGCTCGAACGCCATCTACTTCCTCGAAGAGGAGATCATGCCCACAGACGAGGCCATCAGCTCGAAGGACATCGTGATCAAGCCTCTGAAAGCCAGGATGGAGACGCGCGTCGAGGCGCTTCAGGAGACGATGCGTACGGCAGGTCGTGAAGCAGAACCGGCGAAAATCCTGATTTTGGCGGACAAGAACCACTACTTCAGCCTGATCAAGAAGGTGGTGGCGACGGCGGCGAACGCCGGGTACATGAACATCACCCTCGCTGCGATTCAGGACACCGGTAAGTGGGAGTGAGGGTAACCTAAGGAGAAAAAATGCCAGAAACACCAGTCAAGCCAGTGCTGGGCCTGGTGATCTCCCGGGGGGACAGGATAATCAAACGCCTGATCCCCGAGCGGGACACGATCACCGTGGGCCAGGCACCGGACTGCGATGTCGTGCTGCAGCACGATCCCGCGATCGCGCACAGGCACGTACTGGCCGTCCAGCGGGGCGACGAGTACGAGTTCACCATCGCCGAGGACATGAACGGCAAGATCAGCGTGGGTGACTCGACCATATCGCTCCGCGACCTGAGGGTCTGCGGTTTCCTGCCCCGGGTCAAAAACGGCTACACGTTCCGGGCGTCGCGTTCCAAGAAAGGCCAGATTCGCATCTCCGACATAACCATCCACTTCGGCTACTTCACCCCGACGGTGCAGCAGATCGCCGGTGAGCCCCGGCTGGCCGATTCCATCACCTCCGGTTTCGCCCTAGAGCCGGAGGACAAGGTCTTCGCCGGATTCTTCGCCGCTTCGATGCTGTTGGGCGGCCTTTTCGGCTGGCTCACCACCGTCGTCGGACCTCACGATCCCTACGCGGCACTCGAGGACCGGCCCCGACTGCGGCAGATCCTCGTAGCCGAGGAGTCGGACGTGATCATAGACCCTTCGGCGCTGGGCGCCGGGGAGGGTGAGGAGATAGTGGCCGACATCACCTCCTCCGGGACCGGAACCGGTGGGGGCGGCACCGGCAGCGGCCCTTCGGCCGGAGACATAGTCGGCGCGGCCGGACTGACGGCCGGCGGCGGCGCGGCGGACCTTCTCATAACCGCCATCACCTCGAACGTTGTCGGTGGAGCCGGCGGCGTGATGGGTCTCTCCGGCGGCGAAGGTACCTCTAGCCTCTTCTCGGTCGGCGGAACGGTCGGGGTTCAGGGCGGAGGCGCCGGGGCCGGCGGGGCCGGTGAAGGCGGCGGTTTCGCCGGTGGTGGACTGGGAGGTGCCGGTGGACCGACCATCGGACGTACCGGGGTCGGCGGCGCCGAAGGCGGCCCGACCATCGTCAAGGCCCGGCCGGTAAGCCCCCGGGCGACCGTGATGGACAAGGGCGCCGGTGTATCCAGCGAGGCCATCAACGAGATTTCCAGCTACATCCGCCAGCGGGGCGGACAGATCAAGTCCATCTACGAGAAGTACCTGAAGCTGAACCCGAACCTCCAGGGTCGTATCGTCGTCAAGGTCACCTTCTCCAACGGCGTGGTTTCCAACGTCTCGGTGACCGGTAACGATACGGGGAATACCCAGATGGAATCCGAGATTGTGGGCGTGGTTCGAGGCTGGGCCGTCGGCGGCGTACAGGGCCAGGTGACCCTGTCGGTGCCGTTCGTGCTCTCGCCTAAGTAGCCCGTCCCGCGGTTTACACCCGGGCGGGTTATGCACTCATATCCCGGATCGGGTATTCCCAAAGGGGGGCCGTGAAAGCGGCCCTCCTTATTATTAGAGATCATTCGCACCAAAGGGCTGGTCGAGGAGTACGCCCAGGCGTGGGATAGTGGGATCGGGCGTTCATTTCCAGGGGACGTTCTTATTGGCGCCTTGAACGAGAGTTTTAGACGCCTGCCTTGACCCCTTGCGAACGACAACGAGGGTTTTATGCAACTTGTCTGATACTGCGGCGGGTCGCTTTAGCCGGCCCGTTCGAGAGCTCTTTACTCCGCCTCCCCCCGCCGCCGCCCGCGTGGGGACGGCGTGATTAAAACGCCCCCGTCCGTAGCAGCTAATTCAGGTACGGGCGTTTCCGGTCTACGACGAACGGTTGATTCCCCTTTCAACACCGGGCACAATAGGGGGTGCCTGTGCGTATTGTTATGGGAATACGGGGGGAATGAACGGGGGACTTGACCGAAGGCGCGACGTGGGCTAGACTATCCCGTGGAAGAAACGCGCCGATTATCACGGGAGCTTCCAGATGGCCGACGAGGAAAAGAAACTCTTCCTGAAGATAGAGGGCAAGCAGTACGGACCCGTCTCGGTGGAGACGGTCAGGAAGTGGATTGACGAGAACCGGATGGGTTCGGACGACTACGTCCGCGTCTCCACCCAGAAGGTCTGGGTTCAGGCCAAGAACGTCGAGCACCTGAACGCCATCTTCCACAAGTCCAAGACCAAGGCCCGGACCGAGGCCTTCACGAGCTGGATAGACGCCGTCGGTTCCGGGTCGGCCACCATCCTCACCTTCGAGGGGCAGAAGGCCGAGCGCGACAGGATTCTCACCGAGCAGCGCCGGCTCGAGTCCGAGCGCCAGGAGCTCGAAGAGCTGGCCAAACAGGCGGAGATGACCAAGGAGCAGGCCGCCGCGCTCGATTCGCAGCGCGCGGACCTGGATAGGCGGGCCAAGGAGCTCGAGGCCGAGGCCGACGAGATAATGAACATGGAGCGGGCGGTCAAGAAGCGCCGCAAGCGCCAGACCATCCTGGTCGTCGCCATCATCGCCGTCGTCGTCGCCGGGGGGACCTGGCTCACCATCGAGCTCATCGGCGCACGGACGGCCACCGAGGAGCTGAGCGCCGAGCTCAGGGAGCGGATCAAGGGGATAGACACCCGGCTGGCGGCCATAGACAGCCGTTTGAAGGACATTGACGAGGCCATTGACCTTGCCCGCGCCGCTGGGAAAGACGAGCTGGTCGCCTCCCTGGAGGCGGAGCGCTCCCAGTTGGAGGAACAGCGCACGGAGCTCAAAGTGCAGAGGGAGCAGCTCCACGCCGAGGCGCCCGAGGTGGATTCCGGCGGACCCCACGTCCAGGGGCGCACGGGGAAGATCGGGGTCGCCGGACCGGTGCAGATAACCGGCGAGGGTGCGGGTGATCCGGGCCGTTCACAGACCGAGATCCGCACTGCCGTCTCCTCGGCCCTCGGGTCGGCGCGACAGCAGTACAACGAGCTTTTGAAGACCAACCCCGATGCCAGCGGCTCCATCAGCATCATCTTTGGCATCCAGCCGGACGGCTCCGTGGAGAACGCCACCTTCTCCAACAGTACCCTTCCCGATACCGGCCTGATCGGACCCATTCTAAACGGAATCCGCGGCTTGAATTTCTCCGCCATCGAGGGCGGTTCGGTCAGGGTTACCTATCCCCTCTCCCTGACCCCCCAGTAGGCGGGGGGGGGGAGTTGGGGGGGATTTATCCAACGAGACCGGCGCGACGCCGGTCTTTCTCATTGAACGAGCAGCCTTTACGCGGCGGGTTGTTTTTTTGAAATTCTTCTGGTAGTTTCACTAACGAGGAGGCGATGGACGGTGTGGCGGATCTTGCTCCCGATTCTCCCGTTGCTCCTCGTCTGCTGCGGCGGGTCCGCTCCACAGGACGTTTACGATGATTTCGTCCGGGCGAACAACGCCCGGGATGCCGAGGGGCTCGTAGACTGTCTGTGGTTCCCGGCGTGGGACGGTCTCTCCCCGGACGAGGTGGAGAGTGCGCGACGGGAACTCATCCCCACCGCCGAGCGTGAGTACTTCCTGGACGAGATCGTGGACCACGAGGTAATCCAGGTCGAGGAACGCTCCGAGGACGAGCGCCGGGTGTTGGCCCGGCAGGTGTTCCTCGACCCCTACGGCAACCGGTGCTCGGATCAGTACTCCTTCACCCTCGTCCGCCGCAACGGCGCCTGGTTCATCTACATCCCCGCGGAGTAGAGGCGGAATGCCCCTTTCCCGACACATCTCCGTGGTCATCGTGCCCCACACCGGCGGTGCGGCGCGGCCGTACCTCGTCAGGCGCTGGTTGCTCTTGGGGGCCATCGTCTTCATCGCCGCCCTGGTCCTGGGACTGGGCGGGACGGCGCTGTACTACGCCCTTTTATACAACGACACGGTCCACGATTTGAAGCCCCTCGAGGAGCGCGGCGACTTCCTCGCCCGGCGGGTGTCCGAGTACAAAGAGGCGGCGATGATTTCCGGCTCCGAGCTCTCTGCGCTCCGGGCCGCCGCCGAACGTGACAAACGGGCCTACGAGCGCTCCATGCTCAACATCCGCCTCCAGCTCACCCAGCTGCAGAACTTTTATAAAAACCTGAGAATCATGGCCGGATTCAAGCTGGAGGAGGAGCAGGCTTCGGATCTCCTGGGGCAGGGCGGGGGGACGGGCCTCCCCCTCGGGCGATCCGAGACCCCCAGGTCCGGGGATGAACGGGTGGCCGTCACCACCTTCGGGCTGAACTTCATCAACCACGACACCGAGGAATACGCCGCCGCGGAGGCCGCGCTGCTATCCGACATGGCCGGCCTCTCCCAGGACATGTACCACCTGGTCCGGGAGCTGGAAAAGCGCATCTCCACCATCAGCCCCGACGTTCCCTACGGTGTCCCCGTCCAGGGGGTAATCACCAGCTACTTCGGCGAGCCGCGCTGGCACGGCTCCCACAAGGGCCTGGACATCGCGGCGCCCATCGGGACCCCGGTCCGCACACCGGCCTCAGGCGTCGTCGTCGAGTCCGGTTTCAAGGGGGCCTACGGGCTGACCATCTGGGTTGACCACGGGAATGGGTATCAGACCCGCTACGCCCATCTGAGCTCCGTGGCCTACCAGGTGGGCGAGCGGGTGAACGCCGGTCAGGTTGTGGGTTGCATCGGCATCACCGGCGCCACCACGGGACCCCACCTCCACTACGAGGTCCGGCTGAACGGCATCGCCGTGGACCCCATCTACTACATGGTCCAGTAGGGGCGGGGTCGGAATGGCTGAAAAATAAGGAGGGGTCGCCTCCTTTTTTTGTAACCGGTCTTTCACCGCGGGCCGCACGGTGGCGTCGAGTTCCCGGTCGCCCGACCGGTCGGCTCGCAGATTGCTGAAAATGGCGGGGATTAAAATCCCCGCCCTACTTCGTATTGACCGCGGCCGCTAGTCCGAGAACCCGGCCTTGATTTCCCCCCAGCTCATGGGCTGGACGGCGGTGTCCTCGGGCGTGCCCAGGAGGCGGAAGTAGACCGCTTCGTCCCATTGGTACCACTGGGAGTACAGGTTGCCGCCGGATTTCATACCCCACTTGCAGTTCTCGGCTTCCGTGCGGATTTCGAGCCAGAACGGCGTCCCGCCGTCAACGTGTTGGGGCACGATGTTCAGCCGGTAATAGTAGACGCGTAGATACCCCATGTAATCGAATCCGGTGTAGGTCTCCTCCACGTCGTCGCCGCCGGTTGTGGTCCTGAAGTAGTAGGCGCCGGGCATGCCGTACTGGTCGTAGCGCACGTTCACGTAGAACAGCCTGGGATGGGCGGGCTCCTCGGGGTAGTAAAAGGCCCAGCATTCCACGGCCTCGAGCTCCGCGTCCGTCTCCAGGGTGAAGTCGTCCTGGGTGTAGTACTCGCCGTATATCCCCTTGCCGCCGTGTATGAACTGATAGTCGTAGCATTGGTCCCACAGGACCTGGGGGTCGTCGTCGGCCGGGGCGGGAACGGCCGAAAACGCGACGACTACGAGTAAAAGAATCGTAATCCTTGTCATGGCTCCACCTCCTTAATCCGTCAGACGGGGATTGTTCGTATCATTACTGTAAATCACCCGGAGCACCGTTAAAATCACCAGAAGAGAAGAGAAGAGCTGGGGTTTGTCCATTTTATCCCCCTTTTTTTAGACCTTTCCCAAGGCTAAATTAATCTATCACAAAAAATTAAGGCCGTCAAGGGCCACCGGGTGTTAAAAAAAAGGGCCCCCAACCCCCGGGTCGGTTGAAAAATACCCGGGCGCGCTGCCCTAGAGCCCCAGCGTCTCGCCCACGACGATGACCGAGTGCTCCCCCCTCCCGGCGCGCAGGTGGATGACCAGGCGGTTGCAGATGCGCTGGTCGGAGTCGCAGTCGTGGCAGAAACCGGTGTCGGCGCAGGGTGTGTCGAGCCCCAGGCGCATGGCGTTGGCCGGCGCGGCGAAGTTCCTCACCCGGGAGACGGCCTCCTCCAGGTCGCCGGTGAGCTTGTTGATTCCCAGCACGTAGATGACCCGACCGGGCCCGAAGCAGGTGGCGGCCACCCGGTTGCCGGTGCCGTCCAGGTTGACGATTTCCCCGTCGGCGGTGACGGCGTTCACCCCGGTGAGGAAGACGTCGGCGGTCAGGCCCCTCCTGCGCAGAGCGGTCTTCTCCTCGCCCGACGCGTCGGCGCCGAGGGGGGAAAGCACCTCGTGACCCCGCTCGCGGAGGGCGTCCAGGGCGCCGATCTGGCCCAGGGTGAGCGATCCGCCGACGCCCACCGTGGCACCCTCGGGCACCCTATCGAGTAGCTCCTCGAGGGCCTTCTCCCGGGTCGGGACGAAGACCGCGTCGTAGCCCAGGGCCCGGAGCTGGGCGACCAGGTCCTCGCCGGCCAGGCGGTGGTACTTTTCCAAGGCCTTTTCCGCGGATCTGTCGGCCGGGGTGGGCATCCGTCCTCCTCGTCGTGTCATTACGCTGAGGGCCAGCCCTCGAGGGCGCGCAGGGCGGCTCCGCGAATGAGATCAGGTCTGAAGCCGCGCCGTTCCAGGTGGGAAAGGAGCCTCCGGGCGGCGGCCTCCCGGTCCAGGCCGGCGAGGGAGGGCAGCTTTGACCGCACCGCCTCCTCCACCAGCTCCTCCTCGTCGAGGGACATCTCGCCCAAAACCTCACCGATGACCGCCGGCTCCACCCCCCGCTGGGCGAGTTTTACCCGGATCAGCCGTTCCCCGCACGGTTCCCTGTTCTCCAACTCCCTGGCGAAGGCCAGGGCGAAGCGGCGGTCGTCCAGCAGCCCCCGCTCCACGAGGCTCGCCAGGACGGTCCCCACGACCCCGGGCTCGAAGCGCCTCTCCAGCTTTATTCCGAGCTCACGCAACCCGTGGTCCCGCCGGGCGAGGAGGCGGTAGGCGGCGTCGCGGCACTTTCGGAGCTCCCGGGAATCGTCCATCTTCAGGGGGATTATAGCAGCCACGACGGGACCGGCAAAGTAACCCTTGTGAAAGCGCCCGCGGGCCGGTAAGATTGCCCTGCGCAAAAAAGCGCGTCCCAACCTTTCCCATGGCTCAATTCGCCGACGTCGTTTTTTACCTCCACGCCCACCTCCCGTACCTTCTGGGTCACGGCACCTGGCCGCACGGTTCGGTGTGGCTCTACGAGGCGGCCGCCGGGGTTTACATCCCTCTCCTCCGCCGGCTCCGGGAGCTGGCGGGGCGCGGGGTTCCGCTCCGCCTCGGCCTCGGGTTCACCCCCACGCTGGTGGAGCAGCTCGCCGACCCCCGGTTCGAGAGCGGTTTCCGGGAGTACCTGCGCGGACACGCCGCCGCGGCCGCCGCCGACGCCCGGAGTTTCGAGGCGGAGGGCGAAGTTCGCCTGGCCGAGATGGCCCGGGGTTGGGAGGCCGAGCTCCTGGGCCACCTGGAGGACTTCGACCGTCTGGACGGCGATATAATCGGCGGATTCCGCGAGCTCGCCGATGGAGGTTTCCTGGAGCCGGTAGCCGGAGCAGCCACACATGGCTACCTCCCGCTCCTCGGTCGGGAGGACGCCGTGGCGCGCCAGGTCCGGCTGGGACTCCTGGCCCACGGGCGGCATATGGGCGGCTGGACCGGCGGGTTCTGGCTCCCCGAGTGCGCCTACCGGCCGGGGCGCGAATGGCGGCGTCCCTTCACCGCGGATTCCCTCTCGCCGCGGGAGGGCACCGCCGCCCACCTCGACGCGGCGGGGGTCCGCTACACCTTCGTGGACGCCCACCTGGTCGAGGCCAAGTTACCCGAGGACACGCCGGGCGACCCGGTCCTCCTGGCCGATTACAACGATTCCCGCCGCCAGTTCCACACCCCCTACCCCGACCGTTCCCCCTACGGCGTCTACGCGCCGGATGGATCGGCGTTCCGCGTGTTCGTCCGGGACTCTTCCGCCAACCGGCAGGTGTGGGACGGCTTCGTCGGCTACCCCGGTGACGCGGATTACCGGGAGTTCCACCGGCGGAGGTGGCCCAGCGGCCTGCGTTACTGGCGGGTGACCGGCAAGGACGTCTACGTGGGACACAAGGCCCCCTACGACCCCGAGGCGGCCCGGGCGAAGGTCCGGGAGCACGCCGGGCACTTCGTGGGCGTCCTGGAGGGCCTGGCGTCGAAGGCCCCCGGCGAGCGGGCGGTTCTGACCCTGCCCTTCGACTGCGAGCTCTTCGGGCACTGGTGGTACGAGGGTCCGGAGTGGCTGGCTCAGGTACTGGAGGGCGTCGTCCGCTCGCAGAGGCTCACCCTGGCCTCCCCCTCGGAGGCGCTGGGGCGCGTCCCGGCCGAGCCGGTGGTTCTCAGGGAGGGTTCCTGGGGCTACGACGGTTACCACAAGGTGTGGCTGGGGGAACACGCGCGGGATTACTGGGACGCGGTTTACTCCGCGGAGGACCGCCTGGCCGGCGCCGTTCGAAAACACGGGGACGAGGGGCGGGAGCTGGCCCGTCGCCTTCTGGCCGCCGCCGCCCGGGAGCTCCTCCTCCTGGAGGCCTCCGACTGGTCGTTTCTCATCTACTCTCACTCGGCGCGGGATTACGCCCACCTGCGGTACAATCAGCACCGGGAGTGTTTTCACGCCCTCGTGACGGCCCTGGAACGGCTGGACGCGGGCGGGATTCCACCCGAGGCCGAGGAGCTCCTCGCCCGACGCGAGGCTAACGCGCCCTTCGGCTGGGCCACCTGGGAGGAGCTCCGGTGAGGGACATCACCTACGCGGCTTCTCTTAATGCAGACGAGCCTCTGGACGAAGAGCGTTACTTCGCCGGGTTGACCGGCTTGCGGGCCTGGCTCGACTCCGGGGAGGCCCCCTTCTCCGGTTACCGGCGCCTCTACACCCTCTTCACTCAACGGGGTGCGACCGGTTTCCGCGAGCACCCCGATCTCCTCGTCCGCCTCCGCCGGCGCCTCTACCCCCTGTACGCCTGGCTGAGGGTGGAGTTAGGCGCCGATTTGAAGGCCCTTCAGGTTCGAACGGGCATGGCCAGCCACACGGGAGCCGACGCCGGCTGGGGGGCGATTCTCTGGGCGGCCATCGGGCGGGCGTTCATCTACATCATCCCCGCCTGGCTCGCGCTCTACGTGCTCAAGCCCTGGGAAATCAGCCTGGCCTTGGGAATCGCCTGTTTCGTCGTCGCCGGCCTCGGCTTCCTCATTTTCGAGTACACGCTGATCCGCGCCGCGCTCACCGCCCGCAGCATCGCCTTCCGCGCCGAGCTGGTCCGGCTCCATGACGGCGCCGTGAGCCGCGTCGCCGCGGAGCTCGGGCTGGAGCTCCTGGCCAGCCGGCAGGTCACCGGCCCGGGCATCGAGATGAAGCCGCCCAGCCGCCACACCGTGGCCGATACCGGGGAGAATGGCGGCGAATCGCCCCCTTCGACGGGTTGAACCCATGCCGAGAGGATTCACCGACAGCCCCGGACCCGCGAACGATCGTCCCCCGGCGACCGGTATCCGGCGACAGGTCCCCAACCTCCTGTCGGTCACCCGTCTGGTCATGCTGCCGGTGGTCCTGTACCTGGTCACGCTTCCCGATGCCTGGGCGCCCTGGGCCGCGGCCGGGCTGATGATACTCTCCATGGCCTTCGACGGTCTGGACGGCCTTCTTGCCCGGCGGTGGAACGCCGTCACCGAGTTCGGCAAGGTGATAGACCCCGTGGCGGACAAGGTCTGCATCGGCGCCGCGGCGGTGATGCTGGTCATCTACCGGGATTTCCCCCTGTGGCTGGCCGTCGTCGTCCTGGGGCGGGACGCGCTGATTCTGTTGGGCGGGTGCCTCCTGCGGCACCGCCGGCGCGCGACCCCGATGAGCAACTCCGCGGGCAAGGCGGCGGCCTTCGTCATCGGGGCGACCCTCGTCGTCTACACCCTGCGCACGGGCCATCTCTGGTTGGAGACGGCCCTGTCCTGGCTCTGCGCCGTTCTGGTGGCGCTGTCTCTGGCGGTCTACCTGTACCGGTACTTCAGGCTGATGCGTGAAAAGGGCGCCGATGCGGCGTCCGCGGGAGGTGCTCATGGCGGCGAGGGTCGTTGACCTGCGCTCGGACACCGTGACGCGGCCGGACTCACCCATGCTCGAGGCGATGGTCTCCGCCGAGGTGGGCGACGACGTCCTGGGCGACGACCCCACGGTGAAGGAGCTCGAGCGGGTGTACGCCGGGCTGGTGGGGAAGGAGGCGGCGCTCTTCACCGCCTCGGGCACCATGGCGAACCAGGTGGCCGTCGCCGCCTGGACCACGGGCGGGGACGAGGTCATCCTGGGCCAGGACGCCCACATCCTGGAGTACGAGTACGGGGCGCCGGGGTTTTTAGCCCGGGTGCTCACCCGGGAGGTGCCCGTGGTGGAGGGGGCGCCCGACCCGGACGCGGTGAGGAAGCGCTACAAGACCGGCGAGTTCCACTCCTCGCGCACCTCTCTGATCTGCCTGGAGAACACCCACAACCGGCTGGGCGGCGTCGTGCCGAACCAGGAGATTTTCCGCGCCCTGCGCGCCTTCGCCGACGAGCGCGGGGTGCGGATTCACCTGGACGGCGCCCGCCTGTGGAACGCCTCGGTGGCCACCGGGAAGAGCATGGCCGAGCTCGCGTCGGTGGGTGACTCGGTGATGAGCTGCTTCTCCAAGGGGCTGGGCTGCCCCGTCGGCTCGATTCTGGCCGGCCCGGCGGACTTCATCGCGCGGGCGCACCGGCTGCGTAAAATCTGCGGCGGCGGGATGCGCCAGGTGGGAATCCTCGCCGCGGCGGGCCTCTACGCCATCGAGCACAACTGGGCCCGCATGGCCGAGGACCACGAAAAGGCCCAGCGGCTGGCGAAGATTTTAGCCGGAACCTCCTGGGCCCGGATCGAACCCGCCGGCGTCCACACCAACATCGTCATCCCCCTGCTCGATGACGTCCCGTCGCAGCGGGTGGCGGACGAGGCCGGGGCAATGGGGGTCCGCTTCTTCCCCTTCGGCCCCGACAAGTTCCGCCTGGTAACCCACAAGGACGTCTCCGACGATGACGTGGACTACGCCTGCGGGGTCCTGGCGGACCTGCGCTTTTAACGATGCACGAGCTGGGCGTCACGCGGGAAATCGTGCGGGCCGTGGAGGAGGAGCTGGACCGGCTCCCGGAGGGCACGCATCTGATCAAAGTGAAGCTGCTGCTGGGCCGCCTCACCGGTTTCGTGCCCGAGAGCCTCGAGTTCTGCTACGCGGCGCTCGCGGAGGGGGGACGGCTGGCGGGCTCGGAGCTGGAAATCGAGCGCCGGGACGGGCGGGTCCGCTGCGAGGGCTGCGGCGAGGAGTTCACCCTCGACGAGCCGTACTTCATCTGCCCCGGCTGCGGGGGGAGGGATTTGACCGTCCTCGGCGGCCGCGAGTTCCTCATCACCGGCCTGGAGGTCGAGGAGGGGTCTTGAGCGAGGAAAGCCTTTCCAGCCGGTTGATCTACTCCGGTCGGATCATGGAGGTCCGGGTGGACGAGGTGCGGCTGGCCAACGGGCGGCTATCCATCCGGGAGCTGGTCCGCGTCGCCGACGCCGTGCTGATGCTGCCCCTGCTCGATGACGGAACCGTCCTTCTCATCCGCCAGTACCGCAAGGGGCCCGAGGTGGACCTTCTGGAGCTCCCCGCCGGGAAGATAGACCCGGGCGAGGACCCCCCGACGGCCGCGCACCGGGAGCTTCTGGAGGAGACGGGATACCGGGCGGGAAAGATGGAGCGGCTGTCCGGCGTGTACACCTGCCCTGGCTTCTGCAACGAGCTCATCCACCTGTACCTCGCGACGGAGCTGAAGCGGGAGCGGCCCAAGCCCGACGACGACGAGCTGATCCGCCTCGTGCCCACGCCGCTGGAAGAGGTGGGGCGGATGCTCGCCGATGGGCGCCTGGTGGACTCGAAGAGCGTGGCCGCCCTGGGGCTCTATTTCATGCGCCGCGCTTCGGGCCGGGTGTTAGGGTCGAACAGTGGTCCGATGTAGGGGGGCCCTTCTACGGGCCCCCGCGGTGGGGATAGTATCTGCGACCGAAAGTTATATGGGCCCGAAGGGAAATCCCCGCCCTACGTTTTGAACCGCCGGATTACCCCCGTAGGGGCGACCGTCCACGGTCGCCCGCGGGCGGGTGTGGACACCCGCCCCTACGTCATCATAAATTCGGGTGAGGGGTGAAAAGGCGGGGATCGAAGTCCCCGCCCTTCGCGCAAGGCGTCAATCGCGCGTTAACCTCGTAGGGGCCGACCGACGGCGCGCCGTTCAGGTCGGCCAGCGGGCGACCGCAGAGGACTTGTCCTACGGGTCGCCCCTACGTCATCGCAGCGCGGCACTGGCCGGGAACCGTCCCACCGGCTAATCCGAGTACCCCGCCTTGATTTCCCCCCAGCTCGCCGGTTCCACGTTGCTTTCCTCCGGCGTGCCCAGGAGGCGGAAGTAGGCCGCTTCGTCCCATTGGTACCACTGGGAGTACAGGTTGCCCGTAGTTTTGCTGCCCCACGTGCAGTTCTCGGCTTCCGTGCGGATTTCGAGCCAGAACGGCGTACCGGCTTCGATGTGGCAGGGCTCGATGTTCAATAAGTAGTGGTACAGGGGATGCCCGTGGTAATCGAATCCGGTGTAGGTCTCCTCCAGGTCGTCGCCTCCGGTTGTGGTCCTGAAGTAGTAGGCGCCGGGCATGCCGTACTGGTCGTAGCGCACGTTTACGTAGAACAGCCTGGGATGGACGGGCTCCTCGGGGTAGTAATACGCCCAGCATTCTACGGCCTCGAGCTCCGCGTCCGTCTCCAGGGTGAAGTCGTCCTGGGTGTAGTACTCGCCGTATATCCCCTTGCCGCCGTTCATGAACAGGTAGTCGTAGCACTGGTCCCACAGGACCTGGGGTTCGTCGTCGGCCCGGCTCGGGGACGAAACGCCGATGGCGCCGGTGAAACCGAGCGCGGCCGAGAAGGCGACGGCGCAGAGCAAAAATGTTATCGTCCTGGTCATGAGGTTACCTTCTTCATTT
>Ga0307378_10002910_pt1 | contig 25549 bp, 24 predicted proteins | sample UN1MG_FD_202238 | JGI IMG/M metagenome (GOLD analysis project Ga0307378, IMG submission 202238) | Soil microbial communities from Risofladan, Vaasa, Finland - UN-1 | ecosystem: Environmental > Terrestrial > Soil > Coastal area > Acid sulfate soil | place: Finland: Risofladan, Vaasa | collected...
AAAATAATTATTTTTTTTAGATTAAATTTTTTAATAATTAAATTTATAAATCTTTTAACTATTTTGTTAGATTTTCTATTAATGAAATTGCCTGGCCAGCATAATTCAGACATTCTTCAGCATCCTCTTTTTGCCCAACCATCTATCAAATTCTTTTTTATTATTATCCATCATCATAACCCTTTATTATTTCTTAATTACAATATTTAAATGAAGCATGTTGCCATCAGGGCCTATGCCATCGAGAGCAAAAGTATCTGTTCCGTTAAAATCAACCCAGACATCACCCGGTTGGATTAACCCATTTTTTGTTTGCGATTGCCTTGTAATTGGATTTTGTATTTTTAAAGATTCTATAATATTATCCGTATCATTCCAAATCAATATGGGGTGTTTACCTATTAGTTCTGATTTTATTTCATTCTCTACCGATTCAACATTTGATTTTATAATCTTTATGGTATTTTGTTCAACATACCAGTTATAAAGCTTGGGTGCATAAATAACTATCGCTCCAATAATAACTATCCAGATTAATAAAGTAAGTAATGCAATGCCTCGATTATGGAAAGATATTTTTTTCATTTTATTCACCTCTTTATTGTGTTTCTTCTTTTTTCTTACTTTCAATTCTTTTTACTTTTCTTAATCTTTCCTCAATAGACCTGGCAACAAAATGATTTATCAAAATACCATGTAGTTTACAATATGCCTTTAATTCGGTAATAATCGGCTCAGGTAATCTGGCGCCTATTAATTTCTTTTTCATTTTGTTAACCTCGGTTAACTTATGATAACACAAGATAACTTTTTTGTCAAAAAAAGCTAATTAAAGCTATTTAATTCCACAATTTCCCAATTTCCCAATCCACCAATTGACCAATTAAATAATTTACCGATTGACCGATATATCAATTGACCGATCCTCCAATTGACCAATCTACCAATTAAAGAAGAAATCTTAAAGTATCAAGCTCAAATCAGTCTTCCGGTCTACCGGTCAACCAGCCTGCCAGTCAATTAATTCTTTAACTATAATTTCAGGATAAAAAGTTTTTGTTTTTTGGTTCTACTTACAATTCAAGCCAACAAACTAACGACTAAATACTAAATATCAATACATCGTGAACCCTTCTTAGGGTCATTATAATACACAGACATCGTGAACCCTAGAGATAACGACTATTTTTCCAATTTACTTTTATAAATTTTATTTATTTCCTCTTCTATCTCTTTCTCAATAGGTTCACCTTCCGGTACTAATTGCAAAGCTTCTAAAAAATATTCCAAGGCCTTAGCATTAATATCTTTCGCGGAATAAGCCATTCCAAGATAATAGAAGATGATATAACTTTTTTCATAGTCGGGTTCTATACTCAAAACATTATTCCATTGTTCAATGGACATATCATATTCTTTCTGTAGATAATATAAAAAACCTAAATTAAAATATGCCTTTATAAATTTGGGGTCGAGAAAAATTGCATATTTTAGATTTTTCTCTGACTCTATATAATCACCAGTTTGCAAATAACACATTCCTAAATTTCTATAATTAATAACATCACTTGAATATTTTTTTGCTTTGTTAAAATATTTTATACTTTCATTGTACATATTAAATTTATAATAAATATCTCCTAGGTCAAGAAGAATTCTTCCATTAAAAGGATCAAGTTTTTCCCCATATTCCAAGTAGGGCAGCGCTGTATTATAATTTCCTTCCATAGATTGTATTCTCCCTTTTCCATAATTAATTTCAGCTAAATAAGGTCTTAATACCAGACAATCTATCGCAAGTATCATAGCAATAATCATAATCGCACTAAAAATAATATTGTATTTTGGTTTTTTTATTTTTAGTATTATAATATTTTTTTCTTTTACGTTTTCAGATATAAAAGTATTTTTTGTGTAAATAAAAGTAAGTCCTAATATAGTAAAAAATGTTGTACCTAATGCTGGGATTCTAAAAGGAAAAGAAAACATACAATCAAATAAATAAATAGTAATTCCTCCTATTAATCCTAAAGCAATTATTTGATTTTTGATATTTTTTTCTTTTTTAATATACTGTAGAAAAAGACTATAGAAAATATACATCATGTATAAAAATATAAGTAAACCAACCAACCCTAATTCCGCGCCTATTTGCAAATACTCATTATGCGCATCTAAAGTGTACATCCAATACTTTAAGTACTCGTTATTATCTTCAAATATTTTTGCTTGGTAATATAGGTAATTTATTTTAAATGAACCTATACCACTCCCAAATAGTGGTTTTTCTTTTATCATATCTGTGGTTGCTCGCCAAATAAATAAGCGTTCATTAATAGAAGAAAATTTATCTTCATAAATAGAAGCTATTTTTTGAACTGTAGTTATCCTACTTTTATTTAAAATATTTTCTGTTGAAAAAATAACAGTGATCACTGTAAAGGTCACAAATAATAAGATAAGCCATTTATTATTTTTTCTAAAAATATTAAACGAAAGTTTATATTTTATAAATAAAAAGATACCTATCATTAAAGTTAAAAATATACCTATCCAAATACTTCTAGTCTGACAGATTATTATGGTAGTATAACAAATTGATAGGATTAAGTAATAGATTATTTTATTTTTTCTTGTATCTTCTAACAAGTAATATGAAAATATTATAGGGAAGATAGTAGCTAAATAATTTGAAATCAAATTTTTATTTCCAATTGGGGAAACTATGTCACTATATGCTTTCAGGTAAGTCAGATCTACTCCATAATAATGCATTAATGTAAAGATAGATATAATAGTAGAAGTCAAAAATAATATTTTAATTAATGAATTAAATTGTAATTTTTCTTTAATATTATTAATAATTATAAAAAATAAGATTATATAAAATAAAAAGACTATAAATTCTCTTAAACTTACAATTAAATTATTTGAACTTACAAGAGACATTGTCATTGTAAAAACAAATAAGAAAATGGGTAAATTTAATTGATTTATATTTATTTCAAAACCTGTATTGTTTAAATGGCTTAAAATCCAAAAAGTAAAAGAAAATATTATAAATATTTTTAAAATAAATTCTTGATTTATTCTTAAATATACAATATTTTTATTACAAAATAAGGGAATAAACAAAATTAATAATTTTAGACTTGTTATTATTATATTATTGTAAATGTTATCATTTTTTACAAAATTTTTATTCATAAAAATTAACCAATAATTCTTTTTTTATAGTACATTAGGATTACTATGCTCATAAAATAAAGGCTTCATTTTTTTTAATAAAAATGAAGCCTTTATTTTATTCTATAACCATTACATTATTATATTTATGGTCGAGCACTTAAATTATTACCAGGACTGGGATAAACATCATCAGCGGTACCGGTTGTACCAGTGACATTACCATTAATCTGAAAATGTTCGTTTCCTGCTGTTGCAACTGGAAAAATCCATACATTCCCAGGATTTACTTCGCCAGCACCTACATCACTAGTTGCAAACGCGGTAAATACCTGTACAGTAGGACTATCTAAAGGATTTCTAATGCCTGACGCTATAAACAATGCAGCTATTTGTGAAACATTATTTAAAGTTGTGAAAGATGTATCAGCTAATTCCGCCTGAATTAAAGTTTGGATAGTCCCGCAATTGGCTTTAACAATAGAATTTTTGGCTTTTTCCTGTTGACCAGTATAGAGTCTTAATCCCAAAAGAGCTAATACGCCGATGATTGCTACAACGACCATCAATTCGATCAAGGTAAAACCTTTCTTACTTTTTCTAAAATTATACATTTTAAATTTCCTCCTTTTTTATTAGTTTGCCAGTTAGCCGGTTTGCCGGTCAATTAGTTTGATAATTAGAAATACATTTAAAAAAATCGGTAGTTTAACAGTCGTGACATTGTTTTTTGTAGGGGTCGGATTTATCCGACCCGTCCTTATCGGGTTCGATTCATCGAACCCCTACCTTTTAATAGACAGGCGAGACGCCTGTCCTACGGTTTTTTGAATTTTTCGCGATGACAATGTTTTAGACCTAAACTTTGCGCCCTGACCTTTCGGCCAGTTTACCTTTTTCAACTTTTTTTATTATTCCGGAATTTTTCACCTCCTGATTACTTTTTTATATTTTCCTTAAACAATTTTTGTGCTATCTTGCTGTAAGAGCTATTAGGAATTTAGAGAAAAAAAATCAAAGTCGGTAGTTTGGCGGTCATAGCAATCATGGTAACAATTTACCTTAGACCCATAACTTTGCGTCCTATCCTTTCGGATAGTTTGCCTTTTTCAACTTTTGCAAAAGTTACTTATTCTCTTCTATTCATATTATTCCCAAATTTGAAAGGTTTTAGACAGAAATGTAATAAATATTTTAAATATTTTTTACATTGCCCGATTTAAAATATATTAATTGACCAATTGCCCGATTCACCAATTTACCGATTTAAAACACAGTATCGCGTATCGAGTTAAGAAAGAGAAAGAAAATAAATTAAGGAAAAATAGAAAAGGACTTAAATATAACCTTTTTATCTAACTGCTTCTCTAAAGTATATATTAACCAATTGGCCAATTAAAATATGGGTTTCAGGTTACAATTTGCGAGTTGCAAGCTTATGTAAGGAAAAGACATAAAAAAAAGGGGGGGGTAGGAATGACAGAAGAATAATAAATTATTTTCTTGCTGTGAGGATATCGGGAAGTAAGCCATCTGCTCCATATCCTTGAATATAAAAAACTCCGCCTGATAAAGTAATTTGAATTTTACCAGGTGCATCAGCAATCTCTGGAAAATATCCTACTTCATTCATAAAAACATTATTATAAGGATTATGTAAACCGGCATTTGTTGCAATATACAATGCCGCTTCGTCACGAGTATTAAAATTTCTATCAGCGAGTTCTGCCTGGATTAAAGTTTGGATAGTTCCGGCATTGGCTTTAACCATGGCATTTTTAGCTTTTTCCTGTTGGGTCAAATAAAGTCTTAATCCCATCAAAGCTAATACACCAATGATAGATATTACTACTAATAGTTCGATTAAGGTGAAACCTTTTGTATTTTTCATTGGATATCCTTTGGGAACTTTTTTAATAAAATTTAAAAACTTATATTTATATTATTCCCAAATGGCTGGGTTTTTAGACAGAAGTAAAAAATTCAATAAATTTTTTACTTCACCGATTGACCGATCCACCGATTTACCAATTACCAAAGATATGTTGAAAAGTCTACCTGTCTTCCGATCGGCCAATCAAGTTAGTCGTTAGTCGTCAGTATTTAGTATTTAGTGCGGAAAAACGCAGGGAAAAAGAAGGGAATCATTTTATTTTCTAATATTGACAAATTTATAGACATCTTTTCGATTACCAATAGCAATTATTCTTATTTCTTTATCAACAATTCTATAAATAATTCGCCAATCTCCTACTCGGAGCTTTCTATATCCTCTTAAACTACCACGAAGAAAAAATCCATATTTTACTGGATTAACCATTAAACGATTACTAATGGCATTTTCTATTCTTACAGCAATATTAGAAGTCAATCTTGGAATATCTTCGCTTTTTACTTTAGGATGATATTTTATATTCAATTTTCCTTTTTGTCCCATACTTCTTCGTGAGTTATGCCATTTTCCCAATTAAATTTATCTTCTCTTTTAGATGCAATTTTATCAAAGTATCTATCCTCAAAAATTTCTAATCCTTCACAGATTAAATCCCTGCATAGACTGGAAACTGAAATTCCTTTTTCTTTTGCCATTTGTTTTATTAAGTCTCTAACGGGGGGTTCTAATGATACAAGTGTTCTTTGATTGCTCATATTTATCACCTATTTGTTAATAGATTGCCACGCTGCTTACGGTGGCAATTATATTTTATTTATAATGTATCATATATGATACATTATTGTCAAAAATTATTAGGGAGCGGGAGGATATGCGTTTCCGTATACGTGTATTTGGAAGTCTTCGCTGTTGAATTTTTGCAGCTTAACACTGTTTACCGCAGGATTAATTACAAAAACTCTATCATTATTGTCTTTGGGATCTATGGGATAAACAAAAAATCCTTTTCGTTCCGGGTCGTAGCTATGAGTGGTGCCGTAGAAATTCTCGCCGTCTTTGAAAATAATTACTATTTTTCGCTGGCTGGGGACTCCTTGGGATTTGCCCTCAAAAGTTCTTACTTTTTTATATTTTTTATCGCCTTGGTAGTCCTTTACAAAAAATACTGCCTTAAGTGAAACTATTTCTATTTCTAATGTATCTTTGCCGTATTCTTCGAGGGGGTGCAGATGAAATATTTCTTTGTTGGGTCCAAAGTCAGTTGACCAGCCTTTTACGAGACTCCCATCTTTATATTTTACTACAATTTTGTTTGACATCACTTGTATGCTCCTTTTTGAATTTTAGATTTCGATTTTCATAAGGCGGACGCTCTCTATTGCTTTATGAACTACAAAAATTCTTTCACTGTTATCTTTTGGGTCGATGGGATATACATAAAATCCTACTTTGTGTCTGCCATAACTATGACTCGTTCCATATAAATGTTCACCATCTAAAAAATTTACCAGTAGTTTACGCTGACTGGGAGTTATTTTAAGGTCAACGTTAAAGGTTCTGACTTTTTTATAATTTTTATCCCCTATAAAGTCTTGTACAAAGAATACTGCTTTTAAAGAAGAAAATCTAATTTCCATTCTTTGTTCTTCGCTATATTCAATAAGGGGGAATAATATAAAAGAATCTTGGTCTGGTCGTAAATCTTCAACCCAGCCTTTTATAATTTCTCCATTTTGATATTTTACTACAACCTTTTTTTTGAGCATTGTATTAAGCTCCTAATGAGATTGCTTCCCCTGCTTTCGCTGGGGCAAGCTTGTTGCACTTCGCAATGACAATTTTTACTTTTATATTTCTATCTTTATAAGGCGGACGCTCTCTACTGCTGAATGAACTACAAAGATTCTTTCACTGTTATCTTTTGGGTCAATAGGGTATACAAAAAATCCTATTTTGTATCTGCCATAATTATGGCTTGTGCCATATAAATGCTCACCATCTATAAAATTAACAATCAACTTACGCTGACTGGGAGTTATTTTAAGGTCAACGTTAAAGGTTCTAACTTTTTTATAATTTTTATCCCCTATAAAGTCTTTTACAAAGAATACTGCTTTTAAAGAAGAAAATCTAATTTCCATTCTTTGTTCTTCACTATATTCAATAAGGGGGAATAATATAAAAGAATCTTGGTCTGCTCGTAAATCTTCAACCCAGCCTTTTATAATTTCTCCATTTTGATATTTTACTACAGCCTTTTTTTTGAGCATTTAACTTATTCCTAAGATTATAGTTTAAAAATATTTCACCCCCACCTTAATCCTCCCCCCTCAAGGGGGAGGAAATTGCAGGAACGGGTTCGATGAATCGAACCCTTACGTTTTAGTAGACAGAATAGTGCGTTTTGCTTGAGATTGCCGCGCACCGAAAACGGTGCTCGCAATGACATAAAATGAAAAGGTCGCGCGTACAATACCATTCGAAATTTATTGCGGGCAGACACAAGGTTTGCCCTTACATTGGGTCGCTTTCGAGTTCTTCCTTTAATATTTTTAAAGCTTCGTTTTTTATCCGAGAAACCTGTCTTTGGGAAATAGCCAATTTTTTGGCTGTTTTTATTTGAGTAAAGTCTTTAAAAAAAATATAACTAACAACTTTACGCTGTAAATCTTGTAGCTTGTTTAAGGCAATCTCTAAAGCAATTAAATCTTCTATAGGCAATCTAAAGCTTTTATAGTGGTCATTTTTTATCTTTGATAATATAGGATATTCGTTGCAATCATAACCGCGGTTTTCCTGGTCGATAGAAACCGTATGAACTACATCTCTTGCCTTTAACACCTCTTTAACCCCTTCTTCTGTAAGGTTAAACTCTTGTGCAATTGTTTTCAGAGAAGGAGTCCGCTTTGTTTCTTCTCTGTATTGTATTATAAATGCATCTACTTTTTTATTGAGTTCGGTTAACCAATGAGGGATTCTAATAGCCTGGTGTTTATCTCTGATATAATGCCTGATTTCTCCGGAGATAAACCAGGAGGCATAGGTTTCAAATTTCACTTCTCTCTGTTGATTGTAAAGATTTATTGCATTAATAAGGCCAATATATCCCAGCTGTTCTAAATCCTCTAATGGCTCACCGGAATTTTTAAACTTATTAGCAATAACTTCTACTAAGGGTTTATATTTTAAAATTTCATTATCGGTAATTTCTCTATTTGGATTTAATACCATAATATTTATCCCTTTTTAAGTCAATTATTTAGGCTCTAAGTTTCTTCTATGTCTTCCCTTAATTCTTTAAGAGCAGATTCTTTAATTCGGGAAACTTTCCTTTGAGATATACCTAATTTACGAGCCGTTTTGGTTTGAGTTAAATCTTTTTCAAAAATATAATATATCACTTTCCGCTGTAATTTCTTTAATTTTTTTAAAGCATTTCGTAAAACAATTACATCTTCAATGGGTAATTTAAAGTTTTCATAATTTTTACTTTTTATCTTTTCTATTTTAGGATAGGTATCAGAATTATAATTTCTTTGTTCCTGGTTAAGGGATATTATTTGAACCGCATCCCGAGCTTTTAGGATTTCTTCTATCCCTTCTTCGGTTAGGTTAAATTTTTCAGATATTTCAGAAAGTGAAGGAAATCTATTATTTTCTTTTTTATAGAAAATTATGAATTCGTCTATCTTTTTGTTTAATTTTAACATCCAGTTGGGAATTTTTATTGCCTGATGCTTGTCTCTTATATAATGACGTATTTCTCCCGAGATAAGCCAGGTGGCATAGGTTTCGAATTTTACTCCCCTTTCTTGATTGTAAAGATTAAAGGCATTTATTAATCCTACATAGCCCACTTGTTCCAAATCTTCTAATGGTTCGCCGGAATTAATAAATTTATAAGAAATATTCTTTACCAGGGGTTGGTATTCTGTAATTTGAGCATCGGTTATTTTTTTTAGGTTAGCTGTTAGGGCCATAATAGTGGTCCTTATATTTATTTATTTTATAAAACGACCATTATTTTTCAAGTTCGGAAATATTTTACGAGATTGCCGCGCACCGAAAACGGTGCTCGCAATGACATTTAAGAATTATAGGTGTTGGATAAAGATTCACCCCCACCTTAATCCTCCCCCCTCAAGGGGGAGCAATATATAAGAAATTATAGATTCCCGCTCCCCGATCAGGTCGAGGACAGGTTTCGCGGGAATGACATAAAAAGACCACGAGAATGTCAATGATCTTTTTTTTATTTGATTAGATTTACCATATTGAATATCGGTAGGTACATTGCGATAATCATAACGCCAACGGTTAAAGCGATAACCGCCATCATAAGTGGTTCAATGATGGCGGTTAGTCTTTCTACAGCCCTATCCACTTCTTGGTCATAAAATTTTGCTACATTAGCCAACATTTCTTCCAATTCACCACTCTCCTCTCCTACCATAATCATTTGAGTAACCATGGGTGGGAATACTCCGCTTGCGGCCAGAGGTCCTGAGATGCTCTGCCCTTCTTTTATTTTTGTTTTAGCTCCAAGGACAGCCGAAGTTACCACTAAGTTTCCTATAGCATTAGAGGAAACAGTGAGCGCTTCTAAAATAGGCACACCGCTTTTAATTAAGGTTCCGAGTATTCTGGTAAATCTGGCAACCGCCCCTTTTCTATTGATTTCACCAAATATAGGGACGCCTAATTTAAATTTATCAAAATTTAATTTTCCATTCGGTGTCTTTATGTATGCCAAAAAAGCGAAAACCAAGGCTGCGAAGACAATAAAAAATATATACCAAAATTTATTAAATAAAACGGTTAAGGTCACAAAAAACAGGGTAAGTGCAGGGAGTTCTCCTCCAAACTGAGCAAACACCCCTACAAACTGAGGTAAAATAAAGGCAAGCATGAAAATAGACATTATTACTGCAGCACCGGCTACAAAAGAAGGATAAGCCATGGCAGATTTTATTTTTTGTTTTAGGGCAAAATCTTTCTCCATTAAATCTGCAATTTTGTTTAAAATTTCATCTAATACTCCTCCGATCTCCCCCGCTTTAATCATACTAATATATAATTCAGTAAATATTTTAGGATGTTTGGAGAAGGCATCGGCCAAGGTGGAACCTGCTTCAACATCAGATTTTACTGCTTTAATAATATTGGATAATGTTTTATTTTCAACCTGCTCCACTAAAATTCCCATAGAGCTCACTAATGTCAAACCGGCGTTAACCATGGTAGCGAATTGACGATAAAATATGGTTAAATCTCTAAGCTTTACTCCTTGAAAAAGAGTAAGCTGATAAGAAAGCAAGCCGCCTTTTTTCTTTTCATTTATGGATGTGATGAAATAATCCATTTCCCTGAGCCGGGAAACAACTGAGCTTTTATTTTCTCCTTCCATGTCTCCGGCAAATATTTTACCCGAGCGGTCGCGGACTTTATAGGCAAAGGTTGGCATTGGTTAGATTCACCTCACTTTAAAAAATTTACCAATTGGCCTATTCACCAATTCTTCAATTGACAGATAAATTAATTGACCAATTAAGACTTAATAATCTCTTTTAGGGCGTTGATGACTTTTGGATCGTATTTTGTTCCGGCAAGAGAAAACAATTTATCTAATGCTTTATTTTTTTCATAATAATTTTCAATATATTCATTATAGAATATTTTAGTGTAATCTTCAACTACAGAAATTATACGGGAGGCAAGGGGAATTTTTTCACCTTGCAATCTATCAGGATATCCTGTTCCATCATAGTTTTCATGATGATGTCTTACCATAGAAATTATATCTTTAAATAAATTTATCTGTTTTAACATGTTTGCACCTACTATAGGATGCAGGCTAATTTCATTCTGTACAAGATGAAAACTATCTTTTGTTTTAAAGCTAATATCGATTTTTCTGCTTACTTTTATCTTACCAATATCATGTAAAAGAGTAGCGTAATATAAATTATTAAATTCTTTTCCATTTATTCCCAGTTTACTGCCGATTTGCGTGGCTAATCGAGCCAGCCTCATAAAATGTCCTTTGGAGCCAAGTGATTCATTTTCCATTGCCTGGATTAATATTTCGGTGATATGTATAAAATAATTATTCAAATCTTCTATAATATTTGCATTTCGTAAAGCAATTACGGCTTGATTAGCAAAAGAATTTAAGGCCACTTCATCACTTTTATCAAAACATTCTTCATTTTTTTTATTAATTACTTCCATTACTCCCATAATTTCTTCATCCAAAATTAAAGGAACACAAATAAGCGATTTTGTTTTGAATTTTGTGGAAGTATCTATTTTTTTAGCCCATCTAAAATCTTTAGTAACATCATCAACTATTAAAGATTTTCCTTTTTCTGCTACCCAGCCAGCTATTCCTTCCCCAACTTTTACTTTATATTTTTTTATTTCCCGGCTTTTTTTGCCCAGACTTGCTTTAAAATATAATTCTTGATTTATTTTATCTAAAAGTAATATGGAAGCGGCTTCAGCTTTTACAATCATAGCGGCATATTCAATTATTTTATTTAATAAAACATCTAAATCAGTAGTACGTGTTAATTCAGAAGAAATTTTATTCAGGGCATTTAATTGCAATACTTGCATTTTTAGTTTTTTCAAATCATTTTCTTCGTTTTGATTAGTAATTATTTTAATTCACTCCCTTCAATTATTAAGCGGAAGCAACACGTAAAACCTCATCGATAGTAGTTAGACCCTGGCAGATTTTCTTTATGCCATCAGCCCTTAATTGGCACATCCCTTCAATTATGGCTGCCTCCCTTAGTCTGCCGGTAGTCACATTTATGCTAATTAAATCTCTGATATTTTCAGTAATTACCATCAGCTCAAAAATGGCTATTCTTCCTTTATATCCGGTATCTTTGCAATAAGCACATCCTTCACCTTTATATAAGGTTAATTTATTGCTGTTTATCGCAAGTTCATCCAGAATTTTTTCTAGGTCAGGGGTTATTTCTATTTCTTTTTTGCATTTGGAACATATCCTTCGGACTAATCTTTGAGCTATAATTCCAATTACTGATGAAGATATTAAAAAGGGCTCTATTCCCATATCAATTAACCTTATTACCGAACTGGGAGCATCATTGGTATGAAGTGTGCTTAAAACAATATGCCCGGTAAGAGCTGCCTGTACAGCAATTTCAGCTGTTTCTTTATCTCTAATTTCTCCTACCAGCATAATATCGGGGTCCTGCCGCAAGAAACTTCTTAACCCGGCCGCAAAAGTAAGACCGATTTTGGGTTTAGCTTGGACCTGGCTGATTCCTTTTAATCTATATTCTACCGGGTCTTCAATGGTCATAATTTTCTTTTCGGTTGAATTTAGTAAATTAAGAGTAGTATATAGTGTGGTAGATTTCCCGCTTCCTGTCGGACCGGTGACTAAAATTATACCATTGGGATTTTTTATTAAAGAGAGATATTTAGGAAGAATGTCTGGAGAAAAACCTAAAGAATCTAGCTCCAATAAAATGCTTGAGGGGTCCAATATTCTTAAAACTGCATTCTCTCCCATAACTGTTGGCAAAATTGAAACTCTGATATTTATATTTCTTCCCCCGACATTTACCTGAATTCGTCCATCCTGGGGCATTCTTCTTTCAGCAATATCCAAATCAGACATTATTTTAATTCGGGAAACAAGAGCTAAATGCAGGTTTCGGGGGAGAGACATTACATCGTGTAATATACCGTCTATTCGGTAACGAACTCTAAGGGTATCCTCTCCGAATGGTTCTATGTGGATATCACTGGCTTTTTCTTTAACTGCTCTTAATATTGTCAGGTTAATCAAAGCTATAACCGGAGCTTCATCTTCTTTGGTTACAGTAGAAATATCGGCCCCTTCTCTGTCTTCATCTTTTAGCACGGTTACAGGCATATTTTCAATTTTACCAATAACCTGATCCCATTCATCGGTAACTCCGAATACTTCATCCAGGGCTTTGTCAATATTTTCTCCGTAAGCCAATACTGATTCAATATCATATCCTAATCTGATTATTAGTTCATCGTGAGCAAATACATCTAAAGGGTTTGCCATTGCTATAGTCAATTTTTTTTCATCTTTATCTATGGCGATAAGTTGATGTCTTCTAGCCATCTCTTCGGGAATAAGAACTACTATGGTGGGGTCAATATGTATATCGTTTAAATTAACGTAATTTACTCCAATTTCATCAGCAAGGGCAAACATCATCTCGTCTTTTTTAAGAATATCAAGTTCGATAATTACCTTCTGCAGATCTTTATCGGTATCCTTCTGAACTTTTAATATTCTGTCTAACTGTTCCCTGGTAATTAATCCCTTTTCATATAGTATATCTGATAAGAAGTTTCCGGTAATGCTCTTATCTGCTGTTCTTTTCATCTCTTCTCCATTTCCTCCGTTACTTGAGCTGCTTGGAAGTTAAATCATTTTTAATACTATTCCAATAAATATTGCCAATGATGAGTTAATAATCCTTTTTAGATTATATATCTTTTCTATCCTTTCTTCGCTTACCCGGTAGGGAATAAAGCTTATGATTACAAAACATATAAAAATTATAATTATATATTTATCATCCAAGTACTGCGCTGAGAGAGTTAAAAATAAACGATAAAATTTATCTAATATTTGGTTTTCCGTTATTTTGATACTTAGTATTTTATGTTCTTTTAATTTTTTAGGATTATCGGGAATATCTTCTTCCCCTATGTGCATAAGTAAAATCGGAATAAAAAATACCGAAGCGATATATCCTATTAAACTTATAATAAATATATCATTATTATAAACATCTATCAAGTAATTTAAAAAAACACTATTAAAAGGAGAACTCAATAAATAACTTTCAGTAAAATTAAAAGTTAATATTGCAATTATTGCTATGTGTAAAACCTGGTCAAGCAATAATATTTTCATACTCTGATTTTTTGTTTTTTTCGAATATTCCATTTTTAATTTATCGATCACGGTATGGGACAGAAAGATAACCAGAAGTATTATTATAACTTTGGGGTCTTCTAGATAGGGGAAAGTAAAGAGAATGGAAAATATCAATACTATCAGGGTATGAATTAGCACTCCCCATTCAGTATTAGTCTTTACTTTGAATATTTGATTAGTTTGTAGGGGAAAATCTGCAACTAGGTGAGCTAATAACAATCTATAGAAAAGTGGCATCTGTATTAATTCCTTTCGGGAATTATTTTGGCCAATTGCCGACTACTTTTATTATTATACTCCTTCTTGTCCAGAAAGAAATGATAATATTTTCCAAATTACGATGAAGGAATGTTCCTATAGAATCCTTTTTAACTATAGGAGAGACCAAAATGGTTAGGAGTTTTAATCTGTTTCCTCCCCATATATCGGTAAATATCTGGTCTCCTATTACAGCTGTTTCAGTTTTTTTTGTATTTAAAATTTTAAGACCACTATTAAAGGCCGCACTAAAAGGTTTAAAATATTTAGAGTGGTAAGGGATACCAAATATTTTTGCCAATTCAGCAACTCTTTTAGAATTCGTATTGGAAACAATACATACTTTTAATCCTAATTTTTTTGCTTCATTAATCCAATCAATATTTTTTTGACAAACTTCTTTCTTCCCCCAGGCTACTAAAGTATTGTCCAGATCTACAATGATACCTTTTATCTTTTTTAGTTTTTTTAACTTATTTAAATCTATATTATAAACTGAATTAACATATACTTTTGGTCTTAATATTTTACACAATTTCATCTCCTCTGTTTTGTTGTTAGTATAGAAATAATAAATTTATTGTCTTAATTTGTATTTTTATCTTCACTGTATATTAATTTTTCTAACGACTAACTAACTTACCTTGAATCTTTTACGTTTTAGTCTTTTTCTATTACGGGCAGATACAAGATCTGCCCCTACTTGTTTTATATACTATTTTATTTTCTATCCTACATTTCTAACCCGCATCTTCTCTTTTCACTATATACTCGATACTATTACTCGATACTGTTCTTAGGTTCTGGATTTTATTTTACTTACTATTATATCAATTGCCACATCATTTAGTCCGCCCTGAGGGATAACTATATCAGCATATCTTTTAGAGGGCTCGACAAACTGCAGGAACATCGGCTTTACAACATTTAAATATTGTTCAATTACTGATTCCATTGACCTCCCTCTCTCTTTTGTATCTCTCACTAACCTTCGGATGAATCTTTCATCTTCATCTGCGTCAACATAAATTTTTATATCCAATAGTTTCCTTATTTTCTCTTCTTCTAATACTAAAATGCCTTCTAATATTATAATATCCCGGGGAAGTATCTTTTCTGTTTCTTTATTTCGGGTATAATTGGTAAATGAATATATAGGTTTTTCAATTTCTTGTCCGCTAATCATTTTTTTTAAATGTTTTATCAGCAGTTCATTGTCGAAAGCCGAAGGATGATCAAAGTTTATTTTCTTTCTTTCTTCCAAGGGAAGATGACTTAGATCTATATAATATGCATCTTGCTGAAGAAGTGTTACATTTACTCCTTTTAAACTTTCATAGATTCTGCAAGCAACGGTAGTTTTACCTGAACCTGTTCCTCCGGCAATGCCTATTAATAATGGTGTCATAATTTCACTCCTTAAAAAGTGTCCAAAAGGTGCCAGGCACCTTTTGGACACTTTTTATTTTTTATTTTTTAAATGTTCTTCGTAGGTTTTAGAAAATATATGTCTGCCATTTTCCCCCAATACAAAATATAAATAATCCTCTTCCGCTGGTTCAAGGGCTGCAATAATTGAATCGAGACCGGGGTTACAGATTGGACCGGGAGGAAGACCCTTGTAAAGATAAGTATTATAGGGAGAATCTATTTTCAAATCGTTTTCATCTAATTTTTCTTTAGGTGTTCCTAAAATATACTGAATAGTAGCACAAGATTGTAATCTCATTCCTGTTTTTAATCGATTATGAAAAACAGATGATACTTTATTTTTTTCATCATTAAATTTAGCTTCTTTCTCAATAATTGAAGCAAGAATAATGATTTGATCCAGAGAAAATCCAATTTTCTCAGATTTCTCTGTAAAATTATTTTCTGTAGCTATACGATTGAAATTTGATAACATTACCTTGACCATATTCTCTGCACCATATTTTTTTGGTACTTCATAAGTTTCAGGAAATAGATAACCCTCCGGAGATTTTTCTTTATCCTTTATTAATTCTAAAAAGGCTTCTTTATTTGTAATCTCTTTTTTCTCCAATAGTTCTGCAATTTTAATACTAGTATAACCTTCCGGAATAGTTACTTTATACACTATTACTTCACCCCTTATTAATTTGTCCAATATTTGAAGCATATTCATTGAGGGGCTGAGGTCATATTCACCATACTTTAATTGGTCTTCTAACTTCATTATTTTGATTAATACTCTGAATGCATAATTATTATTTCTGATTATTTCATTTTTTTCTAATACATCCACAATCTCTTTAGCATTAGTTCCAGAGGGGATATCGACCATTTTTCGGGACGTAGAAGTTTCTTCTAAGGGGAAATATACAGAGGTAATAAATAGGATGCCAATTAAAGAAACCAGAGAGAATATTAAAAATAATTTATTAATAAAGCTCATTTTTTTATCTCTTTACTCATCTTCTTTCTATCCAAAAAAGATTGTAGAATTATTATAGCCGACATTTTATCAATAACTTTTTTTCTTTTTTTCCTACTTCGATCAGTTTCAATTAAAAATTTTTCGGCTTTACTTGTAGTTAATCTTTCATCTTCCAACTCTACGGGCAGTTGGAAAGATGATTTAAGTTTTTCCGCAAAAGATATAGCTTTTTTTGCTTGCTCACCCAAAGAGCCATTCATATTTATGGGAAGACCTAAAACTATCTTTTCTACTCCATACTGATCGATAATTTCTTTAATATTTTTTAAATCTTCTATTTCGTTAGCCGATTTAATCGTAGGTAAACCTTGGGCGGTTATCCCCAATTCGTCGCTTATAGAAATCCCAATTCTTTTTTCGCCTAAATCTATTCCTAAAATTCTCAAATATATTAATTCTCCAATGATGCAATTTACCGTTAAGCGGTAAATTGCATAATATGTGATAAATAATAAGTAATCTGTTAAAGATTAGTTATTTTTAAGCGTACCCCTGTAGGGGTCGGATTTATCCGACCCGTCTTTCCGGGCTCGATAAATCGTGCCCCTACATATTATAGGTTACCATTTTCTTCACGATATACGATATACGACATACGATATACTAAATAATTTCGTATACTTTTTCTAATGCCTGGTTTAGCTTATCTGCTTTTGACCCTCCGGCCTGAGCTATTGTTTTTTTGCCTCCACCTTTTCCACCAACTATAGGGGCAATAGCTTTTATAATATTTCCAGCATTATAACCTTTTTGCACTAAATCGTCAGTAACCATAGCCAGTAATGCAACTTTATTATCATCTACTTCTGTTCCCAATATCACAATGCCGGATTTAATCCTGTCTTTAATCAAATCTCCCCAATTTCTCAAGTCATTATTATCTGCTGCTTCAACCTTTACTGATATAACATTTTCTCCTTTGATCTCCCTCTTTTTGGAAATTAATTGGTCAACTTCATAATGGGCTAATTTATGGCGAAGAATTTTAATTTCTCTCTTCATGTTATTAACATCATCTGTAATTTGGTTGATCTTTACTGGTATATCAGAGGGTATAGTTTGTAACTTTTCCGAAACTTCATTTAGAATATTTTCTTTTTCTTTAATATATGCTAGAGCTTTTTCTCCGGTTACTGCCTCAATTCTTCTTATGCCGCTTCCTATCCCTTCTTCATTCAATATTTTGAACAAACCGATGTTAGAAGTAGAATTTAAATGAGTCCCTCCACATAATTCCAAGCTAAATTCACCGATTTTTACTGCTCTTACCTGTTCACCATATTTTTCGCCAAAGATAGCAACTGCTCCCATCTCTTTGGCTTTATCAAAAGTGGTAATCTCTGTTTCCACTTTCAACTCGTCCAATATTTTTTCATTTACTAAATATTCAATTTTCTCTAATTCTTCTATAGTTAAAGGGGTAAAATGATTAAAATCAAAACGAAGGTGATGGTTATCTACTGCAGAGCCGGATTGCTTCACATGGCTCCCCAATACATCTCGAAGTGCTCGGTGCAATAGATGAGTAGCGGTGTGATTTCGAGCAATGGCCTTTCTTACTGATAAATCTACTCTGGCCAACACTTCATCACCAATTTTTATTTCCCCCTTATTTACTACGGCAAAATGAGCAATTAGGCCTTCGATAGGGACTTGGGTATCTAATATTTCTACTAATAGATTATTTTTAGATGCGGAGGTTATGACTCCCTTATCTCCAATCTGTCCGCCTTTTTCAGCATAAAATGGTGTCTTTTCTAAAAATATTTTGCATTTATCTCCCTCTATTGCCTTATCTGCTAATTTATCATCTTTGGCAATAGCAATTACTTTGCATTTAGTTTCAATACAATCATATCCTATAAATTCTATCTCTCCCCGTTCTTTTAAAATATCCTGGTATAATTTCTGATTAATTTTATCATCTTCGGGGCTTGCTTTGGTTTTTACCCACGATTCTCTGGATCTTTCCCTTTGAATTTTCATTTCCCTTTTAAAATCATCCTCTTCAACACCAAAGCCATCCTCTTCCAGGATATCTCTGGTTAACTCTAAGGGGAATCCGTATGTATCGTAAAGTTTAAACGCTTCTCTGCCGCTGAGTTTATCTTTATTCTTTTGTTTTAATTTTTCTTTTATATTGTCTAATATTTGTATTCCGGTATTTAAAGTTTCCTGAAATCTTTTTTCTTCGGCAAGGATTACCTGGCAGATACGATTTTCATCTTTATAAATTTCCGGATATACTTCTTTCATTAATTCAATTGCTACCGGAGCTACTTCATATAAAAATGGCTGGTTATAATTAATAACCTTTCCATAACGAAAAGCTCTTCTTAACAGCATCCGAAGGACATATCCTCTGCCTTCATTAGAAGGAATTATTCCATCAGAAATCATAAAAACTAAAGCTCTTATATGATCAGCAATTATTTTTAGAGCTAAGTCCATTTTCTGGTCTTCTTTATATTTTATGCCTGCGTTTTGGGCAACATATTTTATAATAGGCAAGAATAAATCTGTTTCAAAGTCTGTATCTACTTTTTGTAAAACAGAGGCGATTCTTTCCAAGCCTAACCCGGTATCGATATTTTGTTTCGGCAAAGGAGTTAACGAACCGTCTTCCCCACGATTATATTGCATAAATACTAAATTCCATAATTCCAGGTATCTTTCATCAACACCTACGCCGCCGCCCTCTTTTGATGCCTTCTCTTCACCTAAATCTATGTATATTTCAGAACAAGGTCCGCAAGGCCCAGTCGGGCCAACTTTCCAAAAATTATCTTTTTCACCCAATCTGGCGATTCTCTTTTCAGGAAGGTCTATAATGTTATGCCAGATATCATAGGATTCGTCATCATCTTTAAATATGGAGACCCACAATTTTTCTTCAGGAAATCCAATAACCTCAATAAAAAATTCCCAGGCCCATTTAATTGCGCCTTCCTTGAAATAATCGCCAAAAGAAAAGTTTCCTAACATTTCGAAAAAAGTATGGTGTCGAGCGGTTTTACCCACATTTTCAATGTCGTTTGTTCGAATACATTTCTGGCTGGTAGCAGCCCTTTTCAATGATGATTTAACCTGACCTAAAAATATTGGCTTAAAGGGGACCATTCCGGCAATGGTTAGTAAAATACTGGGATCTGAAGGTACTAAAGAGGCACTTGGGATTATCTTGTGGCCTTTGCTTTCGAAGAATTTTAAAAATTTTTCCCTGATTTCATTGCTGGTCATGTAGTTCACGTGTAACCGTAACTCCTTCCGAAAAATATTATAAGTTTTTTAGATTAATTAAAGAAGTGGTATGTCATTGCGAGGGAGTAAAACGACCGAAGCAATCCCATCATATTGTATAACTACTATTTGCAATGACATGTTTTATAGTTTATCATACAAATCTTTCCATTCTGGATTAATTCCCGTAATCAATTCAACCTTCTTAGTCCTTGAACCTGCTTTTATTTGTTTTTCTCTTAATATGGCATTTTCTGGGTCATTATATATTTCACAAAATATTAATTTATTGATATTATAGTTTTTTGTAAATCCATCAATTACTTTTTCTTTATGTTCCCAAATTCTTTTCTTTAAATTGCTGGTAACTCCAGTATATACAACAGTATTTATTTTATTAGTCATTATGTAAACATAATATTGCTTCCTATTAAAAGGGGTTGCCACGGCTTCGCCTCGCAATGACAGACTCAATAATTTATGGCCATTTTCACGAGATACGAGATATGAATTTATTCTGACTTTAGCTCTTGCACCTGAATTGTATTTCTCTCTTATTCTCTTTACTAAATACTAATTGGCTCCTGGATTCCCACTTTCGTGGGAATAACAGAGGAAAATTGGCTTTTGCATTACGTCAGCTTCTTTTCTCTAACTCCACGCTGTACGCTATACGCTCTACGCTAATTTCGCTATCCGCTATACGCTCCACGCTATTTATCCTGCAACTCTCAGCACTTCTTCGATAGTGGTAATTCCCTGCATTACTTTTTCCAGCCCGCAATCCTTTAGCGATTTCATTCCTTTTTTAATAGCAGCATCTTTGATAATATTACTTGAAGCTTTTGAGATTATTAATGCTCTAATATCCTCATCCAAGACAATAAGCTCATATATAGAAGTTCTTCCAAAATATCCTGTATTTTTGCAGAAAGTACAACCAGTCCCTCTATATAGTTTAATCTTATTTGAATCACTCTTAATATTAAGTCCGCTTATTACATCTTTTCCGGGCTCATACTCTTCTTTGCATTTTTCGCATATAACTCTAACCAATCTTTGAGCTATCACCCCTATTACCGAAGATGAAATTAAAAATGTTTCAACATCCATATCTACCAATCTGGTTATGGCACTTGCGGCATCATTAGTATGAAGAGTACTTAAAACTAAATGTCCGGTTAAAGCTGCTTGAACCGCAATTTGAGCAGTTTCGGTATCTCTTATTTCTCCAACCATTATAATATCCGGATCCTGCCGTAATATTGAACGTAGTGTGTTGGCAAAAGTTAAATTAATTTTTGGCTTTATTTGAATTTGATTTATTCTGTTTAATTTATACTCAACCGGGTCTTCTACAGTTATAATATTCTTATCTTTAGAATTTACTTCATTTAGAGCAGCATACAGAGTGGTAGTTTTTCCACTGCCAGTAGGTCCGGTTAGTAAGATTATTCCATAAGATTTAGAAATTATTGATTTGAATTCATCTAATTGTTCAGTATTGAATCCAAGTTGCTCTAATGTTATCAATCCTTTACTTTTATCCAATAATCTCAAAACAGCTTTCTCGCCTAATACGGTAGGTATAGTTGAAACTCTTAAGTCCACTTCTCTGGTTCCAAATTTTACCTGGAAACGCCCATCTTGAGGAAGACGTCTTTCAGCAATATCCATCTTGGATAATATTTTTATTCGGGATATAACCGCTGATTTAATTGTATTAGGTAAACTTTTGATATCATGCAGCATTCCATCAACACGGAAACGAATTAAAAGCCCTTTTTCGTTGGGTTCAATATGAATATCGCTTGCCCTATCTTTAACTCCTTGCACAATTAACATATTTACCAGCTGAATAATCGGGGCTTCTTTGCTTTTAGCTTCTAATTTTTTAGAATCTTCCTCAGCTTCCTCTTCTTTGAATATTACTTCCGTTCCTAATCTTTCAATTATGTCATCATATTCGCCCAATTCATAATAACTATTAATGGCGTTTAGAATTTCATCTTCGGGAGCCAACAATGTTTTAATCTTTTTTACTTTAGTATGATCTCTCACAAAATCTATAGCGTAAACATCTAACGGATTAGACATAGCAATAATTAATTCATTATCATTTTTGCTTATGGGGATCAATTTAAACTGTAAAGCGATTTTCTCCGATATAAGAGATATTACTTCCGGGTCTATTACATAATTTGATAGATCTACATATTCTGTTTCGTAGACATATTGCAAAACCTGATATAGTTCTTCCCTGCTTATAGCCCCTATTTCAGCTAATATTTCACCCAATCTTTTTTTGTTGTCCCCCTTTTGTATTTTAAGGGCTTCTTCCAATTGTTGAGGATTGATTAATCCTTGCTCAATTAAAATATCTCCGATTCTTTGATTGGTGAAAGGTTTTTTAGGAAATTCCATTTATATAACTCCCGTCATATCTATAATACGTATCTCGTACAAACTAGCGTATAGCGTTTAGCGTATAGGAATATTATAGTATCCCGTATCGAGTATCGAGTAAAGATTTCTGGCTTCTGGATTCTGACTCCTGATCTCTTTTTTCTTAACTATATACTACACACTATATACCATATACTAATTTAGTTCCTGGCTTCTTCTTTCTTAACTATACGCTAAACGCTATACGCTAGTTCTATTCACTAACGACTAGTTTATTTCTTTGTAAATAAGTCTCCAAATAAATCCTTGAACAATATTTTATCTACATTCTGCTTTTTATTATACTCTTTCATAAATTGTTTTTGTTCTTCTTTTTCTGCTCTTTTAATACTTAAACTTATCTTTTTCCTTCGACTATCTAATTTTATTACCAAAGCTGAAACTTCTTCTCCCACTGAAAGAATACTTTCTGGATTATCTATTTTTTTATGGGATATTTCCGATAATGGGACCAGGCCGTCAATGTTTTCTTCCAGGTTTACAAATACTCCAAAATCTGTAAAATTAACTACCTTACCTTCCACTAAAGTTCCAACTGCATATTTATTTTTAATCTCTGACCAGGGATCTGGCAGTAATCTTTTTTTACTTAGAGTCAGCTGTAATTTTTCTTTATCTATTTTTATTACCTTAAATTCATATTCTTTATCTTTTTTTAACTTCTCACTAGGATGTTTGATTCTGTCCCAATCTATTTCTGATACAGGTACAAACCCTTCTATCCCTTTATCCAATTTAACAAATGCTCCAAAATCTCTTACTCTAATCACCTTGCCTTTTATGTTAGAATCTATCTTGTAAAATTTATCTATATCATTCCAGGGGTTGGGCAAAGTTTGCTTTCTGCTTAAAAATATTAAATGGGCATCCTCATCTATTTTTATTACCTTCAATGGAAGTACCATATATTTTTTAAGTACTGCGGAAGGTCTTTCTATATATTCCCAATCAATCTCGGATAAATGAACTACACCGGATATTCCCGTTTCCAGTTCTACATTGGCTCCATAAGAAGTTACTTGGGTTATTTTCCCTTCCACGATCGAACTAACAGGATATTTTTTCTTAACATCATCCCAGGGGTTAGCTAATAATTGTTTTAAACCTAAAGACATTTTCTTTTTTTCTGGTTCAATTTCTAAAATTCTTAATTTTAAAACTTCTCCATCGGAAACTATTTCTGAAGGATCCTTAACGTAGGCCCAGGTCATCTCTGAAATATGTAATAGACCATTAAGGCCTTCTTCTATTTCAACAAAAGCACCAAAATCTTTAATTTTTATCACTTTCCCTTCTACTTCGTCACCAATAGAATACTTTTCCTTAACATTCTTCCAGGGATCGGGAAAAAATTGTTTTATGCTGAGGGATATTTTTTCATTTTCCTTAGTGTAGCCTATAATTTTTACCTTTATTTTATCTCCGACTTTTAGTAATTTAGTGGCATCCTTCATATCACGCCAAGTAATTTCCGAAATATGAAGCAATCCTTCCACGCCACCTATATCAACAAATGCTCCAAATTTTGTAATGTTGGTTATAATTCCTTCTTTTTCCTGTCCCACTGTTAAGTCAGCTAATGTTTTTTTATGCATTACTTTTCGTTCTTTCTCTACAATTAGACGATGAGAAAGAATAACTTTGTTCTCTCTTTTTTCCAGCTTAATTATAACAAAATCTAATTTTTTCCCGATATATTTATCTAAATCTTCATCTTTTATAAATTTTTCTTCTATTTGAGATTTAGGAACAAATCCTCTTAACCCTATATTAACAATTAAACCGTTTGAATTTTTTTCGACTACTTCGGCATTAATTTTTTCTTTATTTCTATATACTTCATTAAGTTTTTCCCATAGTTGTAGATATTTTGCCTTCTCTCTTGACAGAATAATATTCCCATTTTTATCATCAACATTAGTGACATATAAATAAACTTCATCGCCAATCTCTAAGGTGTGAGTTACGTTTTCTTCTTCTGTAGAAAAGAGTGATTTTTCGCTTTTGGGAAGATACCCTTCCATTTTATATTTTACATCAACCATATATCCAGCTTCGTCAAGGTTCATTATCTGGCCTTTAATTATATCTCCACTTTTTATTTTTTTAAATTTTTCTAAAGATTGGCTAATCATTTCATTCATTTCTTCTTTAGAATTTTTTTCTATTTTTTCTAATTCATTTTTTTCTTTTAACTCCATCGTCTTACATCCTTCCTTTTCTCGTATAAAGTATAGCGTAGAGCGTACAGCATTTTTAGCGTAGAGCGTACAGCGTTTAGCGTATAGGAATATTATAGTATCCCGTATCGAGTATCGCGCACAGAAGTAGGAGTTTGTTGCAACACGCCACAACAAGGATTTGCAGGTTGTTCTGTCATTGCGAGGGGAGCACTCAAGCAAGATTGAGTGTTTCCCGTGGCAATCTCAGTTTTGATAAATCAAATCCCTACGCTTTAGTCACCACATATTACTATTTTCTTCTGACTTTTGACTTCTGGATTCTGACTCCTGACTTCTTTTTTCTTAACTATATACTACATACTATATACCATATACTAATTTAGTTCCTGGTTTCTTCTTTCTTAACTCTACGCTCTACGCTGTACGCTATACGCTAATTATTATTCTTTTCTCGGTAATTATTTTATGCACCGGGAAATCATTTTTCTCCGCGGATATCATTTTTACTATCTGCATTTCAAAAGCTAAAGCAATAACTTTGATAGAAGTGCGAATTTGCCTTAAAAAATTATCGTAATATCCAAATCCTCTGCCAATCCTATTCCCACTTAAATCAAAAGCAACTCCAGGTACTATTGTTAAATCTATATTTTCAGGGGGGAAGAATCTATAATATTTTTTCATCGGTTCCAAAATCCCCTTTTTACCTTTTTTTAATTCAGTATCAAAATCTAATATTTTCGAAGGAGCCAAATTAATAGATTTTGCCAGGATAATTGGAACAAAAATATTTTTACCCATTTTTATAGATTCTTTAATCATTTCTTCGGTTTGCACTTCACTTCTGGTAGCAACATAGAACATAACATTTTGGGAATTTCTATATTCTACGGTCT
>Ga0307378_10002911_pt1 | contig 25544 bp, 23 predicted proteins | sample UN1MG_FD_202238 | JGI IMG/M metagenome (GOLD analysis project Ga0307378, IMG submission 202238) | Soil microbial communities from Risofladan, Vaasa, Finland - UN-1 | ecosystem: Environmental > Terrestrial > Soil > Coastal area > Acid sulfate soil | place: Finland: Risofladan, Vaasa | collected...
GCGCGAGTTGTATCTCCACGCCCAAGATGGCCGCCACGGCGCACCACCCCAACGTCACCCTGGCCACGTACAGCCGGGTCGAGGAGATAGTTCCCTCCGGCGACGGTCGCTTCCTGGCCCGTCTCTACCACAAGTCCACCTTCGTGGACCAGGACGCCTGCACCGGTTGCGGTGAATGCGCGTCGGTTTGTACGGTTTCCATTTCGGACGAGTTCAACTTCGGCCTGGCGCCCCGGCGGGCGGCCTACATCCCCTATCCCCAGGCGGTGCCGAAGAAGGCCGTCATAGACCGCCGCGGGCTCTCGCCGTGCACCTACATCTGCCCCGCGGGGGTCAAGGCACACGGCTACGTTTCGCTGGTCCGTGCCGGGAGATACGACGAAGCCTTCCATCTGCACATGGAGGACGCTCCGCTGCCGGGAAGCCTTTCCCGCGCCTGCTACTCGCCCTGTGAGACCGCGTGCTCCCGCGGCGGGTACGAGGGCCCGGTCCCCATCCGGGCCATCAAGCGCTTCATGGTGGACCGCTATTACGCCGCCCACCCGGAGCCGGAGTACGGGCCGCCGGAGGAGATGCGGAAGGAAAAGGTGGCGGTTATCGGTTCCGGTCCGGCCGGGCTCACCGCGGCGTACCACCTGGCACGGGCCGGGTTCCGCGTCACCATCTTCGAGGCCGAGGAGCAGACCGGCGGGATGCTCCGTTACGCCATCCCCACCTACCGGCTGTCCAAGGAGGTGCTGGACCGGGACATCAAGAACATCACCGCCCTGGGTGTGGAAATTCTGACCGACCACCGCGTGGATTCCCCGGTGTCCTTGAAGAACGAGGGGTACGACGCCGTGTTCGTAGCCGTGGGTGCCGGTACGCCGCAGATGATAGGCATCGAGGGGGAGGAGTTCATCAATGTCCTGGACTGCATGACGTTCCTGCGCCAGGCGGCCTCCGGCGAACGTCCGGAGGTGGGGCGTCAGGTCGTCGTCGTCGGCGGCGGCAATGTGGCGATGGACGTGGCCCGGACGGCGCTGCGTCTGGGGGCGGTCCAGGTGTCCACGGTCTGCCTGGAGCCCCGCGAGAAGATGCCGGCCCACTCCTGGGAGGTTTCCGAGGCGGAGGCCGACGGCGTCAAGGTCTACCATTCCACGGCGATCAACCGCGTCGTCACCCTGGAAAAAGGCGGCCTGGGGCTGGAATGCCTCAAGGTGGACTCCATCCAGTTCAATCCCCGGGGGGGCGTGGCCGGGTACACCACCGACGAAAATCAAAAAACCGTGATCCCCACAGACATGGCGGTGCTGGCGGTCCTTTCCGTCGGGCTGCTCCCGAACACGACGCCCTTCGCTGGGGAGCTGGTTCTGAACCCCGACAAGACGGTCCGGGTGAACCGCCGCACCCTCCAGACGGGCGAGCCCTGTATCTTCGCCGGCGGCGACGCGGTCACCGGCCCCTCCATGATCAACGAGGCGATGGGGCAGGGCAGGAGGGCGGCCTTCTACATCGCCCGCTACCTGCGCGGGGAGTCCCTGGACGTGCCCTTCGACACCCGGCTACCGGTGGTGGAGAGCTCCGTGGTGATGCGCCGCACGGCGGGCGTCTCCCGGCGGGACCCGGTTCTCGATCCCGAGCTGGACGCCCGAGAACGCATCAGGAGTTTCGACGAGTTCCAGTTTACCTTCACCGAGGAGCAGGCCCGGTACAGCGCCAACCGTTGTCTGGACTGCGGCGGTTGCAGCGAGTGCCGGGAGTGCGTCGAGGCCTGCCCCGCCGACGCCGTGGACCTGTCCCGTCAGGGAAGGCTGGAGACCCTCGAGGTGGGCTCGGTCATCGTTTCCACCGGCTTTAACCTCTACGACCCCCATCGTAAGCTCACCTACGGCTTCGGGAAACACCCGAACGTCATCACCGCCATGCAGATGGACCGCCTGCTTTCACCCACCCGCCCCTACAACCACGTGATCCGACCCTCCGACGGCAAGCAGCCCGACAACATCGCCTTCGTGATGTGCACCGGCTCGCGGGACCGCCAGGATGGCACGCCGCTGTGCTCCCGTGTCTGCTGCATGTACTCGCTCAAGCAGGCCCAGCTCATCATGGGAGCCATCCCCCTGGCCGACGTTACCATCTATTACATAGACATCCGCGCCTTCGGGAAGGGGTACGACGAGTTCTACGAGCAGGCGCGGGGGATGGGGGTGTACTTCGTCAAGGGCAAGGTCGGTCGCATCGAGCCCCTGGATGGCGGAAACCTGAAGCTTTTCTACGAGGATTTCGCCGGCGCCGGGGGTACGAAAACGGCGGAGCACGATCTCGTCGTTCTCTCGGTGGGGCTGCTGCCCAACCCCGAGGCGCTGTCCATCTTCAAGGAGGGGAGCCTGGAGACGGACGACTTCGCCTTCGTCCGGGAGGTGGAGGCGGAGCTGGAGCCCGGTCGAACCAGCATCGAGGGCGTGTATGTGGCCGGCGCCGCTTCGGCGCCGCGCGACATACCCGACAGCATACTCCACGCCGGCGCGGCATCGGCCCTGGCCGCCGCCCACGTGGAACGGATACGGAAGAAACGATGAGCCCGAAAGAGAGAAGGATCGGCGTTTACGTCTGCTACTGCGGGGGCAACATCTCCGACTACGTGGACGTGGAGAAGGTCCGCCGGGCCGTGGAGGGTGAGCCCGGGGTTGCGGTCGCCCGAACCCACATGTTCACCTGCTCCGACGCCGCCCAACAGGAGATAATCGAGGATATAAAGAACGAGAAGCTCGACGGCCTGGTGATCGCCTCCTGCTCGCCCAAGCTGCACACCTACACCTTCCAGGGCATGGCCCGGCGCGCGGGGCTCAACCCCTACTGCTACACACAGGTCAACCTGCGGGAGCAGGACTCCTGGGTCCACCGCGGCGACCGCGAGGCGGCCACGGAAAAGGGCATCCGGCTGGTCCGCGCCGGAATCGCCCGCACCCTCCACAGCCGACCCCTGGAAACCCTGCGCATCGTGACGCGGCCCCGAGTCCTGGTGGTAGGGGCCGGGGTGGCGGGTCTGCGCGCGGCGACGCTTCTGGCCGACCTGGGGCTCGAGGTGTTCCTCGTCGAGCGCGAGCGGGAGCCGGGGGGCTGGACCGCCCGCTGGGGGGTCATGTCCCCCAACGACCGGGACGGCCGAGAGCTCATCGCGGAGCTGGTGGACGGCGTGAAAAAGCGGGAGAACGTGACCCTCTTCACCGACGCCGAGCTGATCGAGAAGGGCGGCACCCTGGGGGATTTCGCGGTCAAGGTGCGCGCCGGCGGGGAGACGTTGTCTCTCGAGGTCGGGGCCATCATCGTAACGACCGGGTTCGACCCCTACCCGCCGCGCGATGGCGAATTCGGGTACGGCTCGCCCGGGGTGGTCACCCTGCCGGAGCTGGAGGAGCGACTGGCCGATCCGACGGCGGAGATAACCGCCGGGGACGTCGTCTTCATCCACTGTGTCGGGAGTCGGCAGAAGGCCTCCGAGGACCTGCCGAACCCCCACACCTATTGCTCGCGTTATTGTTGCACCGCGGCGGTCCACACCTCGTTGAAACTGGCCGAGCGGAAGCCCGGAATCCACCGCTACCACCTCTTCCGCGACATGCGCACCTACGGTTGGTACGAGACCCTGTACGAAGAGGCCCGGCGGCAGGGGGTCGTCTTCCTCCGCTACGACGACGCCGAGCCGCCGATGGTGGAGCCCGCCGGCGACCGGCTGCGGGTGAGGGTCCGGGACCAGCTCACCGGGAACGAGGAGCTCGAGTTGGGCGCCGACCTGGTGGTGCTGGTCACCGGGATGGTACCGCGCGCCAACGACGGGCTGGTCGGTACACTCAAGCTCCCCGTGGGCCGCGAGGGCTTCTTCAACGAGATACACCCCAAACTGCGCCCGGTGGAGACGCTGGTGGACGGCGTCTTCATCGCCGGGACCGCGCAGGGGCCGAAGAATCTGCCGGAGAGCACCGCCTCCTCCCTGGCGGCGGTGTCCAAGGCCGGCGGATTGTTGATGAAGGGCTACGTGGACCTCGAGCCACTGGTGGCGGTGGTGGACGCCGAGAAGTGCACGTGGTGCGGCAAGTGCGCCGAGGTGTGTCCCTACGGGGCCATTGATCGGATAACCTGCGAGGGCCGTGAGGTCGCCCACGTCATCGCGGCGTTGTGCAAGGGCGGCGGTCCCTGCGTGCCCGTCTGCCCCGAGGGCGCCATAGACATCGAGGGCTTCACCGACCGCCAGATTCGGGCGTCCATCGAGGCTCTGGTCCGGGAGGTCGTCGGGTGAGCGACCGTATCACGCGGAATCCAGCCGAGGTCATGCGCGACGAGATGGCCATCAGGGACCGCATCCTCGAGATACTCTCGGCGGAGCCGCTCACCATCCCTGAAATCGCCGGTAAGCTGGGTTACCCAACCCATGAGGTGGTTCGCTGGGTGATGGCGATGTGGAGCTACAAGCTCGTCGAGGAGACCGGAAAGGCGGGCCAGGACGGTTATTACCGGTACCGGGTGAAGGTCAAGCCGGAGAGCGGGGGGTAGCTCTCCACCGTGATTTTAGGGTGGGCGGGCCGCGGGGGCGGTTTACCGAGTTTCTCTGCGGTCGAAAGTGAGAGGGCGGCATGGCAAGAGTCAGCGCGGAGTTCATCGAAGAGGTCCGGGCAGCCGACTTCAACGCCGGGGACTGCATGAACTGCGGGATCTGCACCTCGGTGTGTCCCATCGGCCTGGAGCTTCTCCCCCGTGCGATTTTCCGTTACGTCGTCGTCGGCCTCGAGTCCAAAGTGATCGAGAACGCCGAGACCATCTTTAGCTGCCTTCTGTGCCGGATGTGCGAGGAAAACTGCCCGGCCGAGGTCCACATCACCGAGAACGTCAAGACCCTGCGCGCCTACATCAACCGGAAGGTCTTCAAGCTCACGAGGAACTGACCATGGCGCTGCCCACGGGTGCGATAATCGGTATTTTGGTGGACAACCTCCGCCTGAGGAAGAGCGTCATCCCGCTGTCGAAGCGGAAGATGACCGGTTGGGCGGAGGGTCTGGAGCTTCCCCGGGGCGGCGAGACGGTGCTCTACACCGGCCTGATGTACCAGCTCATGCCGTCCATCGTGGCCATGGCTAACCTGATGGGTCGGTTCGAAAACTCACCGATCCGCCACCTCATGGGCCTCGGTCGGTTGGCCAACAAGGTCGTCAACCTGTCCTTCTTCATGGCCCGCAGCCGACCCGAAATACGCCGGGCCTACGATGTGCGGTTGCGCGCGATTGCGGAGCTCCTGCTGGAATCGGGAGTCGAGTTCGGCTACCTCGCCGACGAGGAGCTCTACTCCGGGGCGCTCGTTTACGACAACGGCATGATGGAGGTCTTCCGGCGCCACGCCAGGCGCGTCCGCGACGCGCTCAAACGCCGCGGCGTCCGTCGGGTCATCACCGTGGACCCGCACACGCTGAACATGTTCCGTGACGTGTACCCGAAGCTCATCGAGGGCTTCGACATCGGGGCCGAGAGCTACCTCGAGGTGCTCGCCCGGCGCGGGATGGAGACGAACGGGGCGACGGGCAAAACGGTCGTCATTCACGACTCGTGCGTTTACGCCCGGTACGAGGACGTGCTCGAGCAGCCCCGGGCGCTGTTGAGGAGCACCGGCGCCGAAGTGCGCGAGCCGGATTATTCCCGGACCATCACCCTCTGCTGCGGCGGGCCCATCGAATCCCTCTTCCCGTCGAGGTCCAAGGAGGTCGCCCGGGAGCGGATCGGTCAGTTGGCGGCGTGCGGGTCGGACGTGGCCGTCATGTGCCCGATCTGCCTCTTCAACCTCACCGAGGCCGCCGAGACCACCGGGGCCGACGTCCGCGTCCGCGACATCTGCGAGTACCTGAGCGAGGCCCGCCCGTCGTAACTGCCGGCGACGTCGGCGCCCGACGGGTGGTGGGTTGCGCGGTGATTGGTGATGTTCGTAGGGCGGGGATTCCAATCCCCGCCGCTTTTTTAATACAGCCCTCGTTCCCGAGCTGCAATGATGTAGGGCGGCCCCGTGGGATGAATCCCCTGCGGGTCGCCGCGTTTTCTGTATTCCCAACCCCGACCCTCACCCTAGCCCTCTCCCTGGGAGGGAGAGGGGATAACTGCACCCCCCTCCCTAACCCGTAGGCGAGCCTCCCCCCAGAGGGGGGAGGGGAAACGCGGGCGACCGTGGAGGACTCGTCCTACCGGTCGCCCCTACGGGTCGGGTTTGCTGAATATTGACGTAGGGGCGGGTGTCCTGACCCGCCCGCGGGCCGACCTGAAAGACGCGCCGTCGGTCGGCCCCTACGTCCGGTGTTCGTTGGGCGTAGGGGTGTATCCACACCCGCACGTTTATTAATATAGCTCTTGCGGATTAAAAACTCCGCAGGCGCTCGACGACCTCCTCGATTATCCAGTCCGGGGTGCTGGCGCCGGCGGTGACCCCGACCCGCTCCATCCCGGCGAACCACTCCGGCTCGAGCTCTTCCGCCGTCTCGATGTGCCACGCCTTGCTTCCCCTCTCGCGGCAGCGCTCGTAGAGGCGGGTGGTGTTGGCCGAGTTGCGTCCGCCGATGACGACCATGCCGTCCACCGTGTCTAAAAGCTCGAGCATGGCGGCCTGGCGCCGGGCGGTGGCGTCGCAGATGGTGTTGTGGGCCTTCAGCTCGTCGGTAATCTTCAACAGCTCGCCCACGAGCCGGACGTAATCCTCCTCGAGTTGCGTGGTCTGGGCCACGACGCCTATTCTCTGCCCGCGCTTCAGCCGGGCCACGTCGGCGGTGGACTGGACCACCACGGCCCCCTCGGCGCCCTCGCGGCGTCCCGAGTCGGCCCAGGCGACGAGAGCGGCGACCTCGGGGTGCTCCGGCTCGCCGATGACGACCACCCGGTATCCCTCGGCGGCGAGGCCCTTCGCCAGTTTCTGCGCCCGCTGGACCAGGGGGCAGGTGGCGTCCACGACCTCGAATCCACGGTCCCGCAGTTTTTTTAAAACTTCGGGCGGGACGCCGTGGCTGCGGATGAGCACCGTCCCGACCCGTGCGGCGTCGAGGTCCTCGATGACCCCGAGTCCCGCTTCGGCCAGCCGGGCCACCATCTGCGGGTTGTGGATTATCGGTCCCAGGCTGGACACGCCTCCGGGGTGGGTCTGGGTGGCCTCGAAGGCCACCTGGCAGGCGCGCTTCACCCCGTAGCAGAATCCGGCGGCCCGGGCGAGGATGACCTCCACGCTAAACGATCCTTCGGAGGGGGTAGGTGTAGCCGTCGCGGAGCTTCTCGCGGGCGTCGAGGTGGCGCCGGAGGAGCTGGCCGCAGTTCGAGCCGATGCGGTCCTCCTCCCGCTCCCCGATGCTCAGAAGCACCCGGTAGCCGGCCTCCTCCAGGCGGTCGAGAATCTCGTACCGCTTCCCCGGCTCGTCCGGCTCGATGTAGGAGGCGAGGCCGTGCCGCCGCGCGCCGTAGGTCGGGTTGAGCGGCGTGAATTTTAAGAGGAAAAGCTCCGGGTCGAAGTGGTCCAGCATCACCGCGGGGTCCACGGGCGCGTCCCGGCCGAGGGCGAAGTTGAGGGTCACGCGGCGGTCGCCCTCCCGATGAAACCTTTCGGCGTACCGGGCGATTTCGGAGAACCCCCACTTTTTCACGGGAATCAGCCGGTCGCGCAACGCGGCGTCGGTGGTGTGGATGGAGAACTGGAGCTGGAAGCGGCCGCCGCCATAGTGCTCGTCCTTGATTTCGGCCAGCCGCTCGAAGAAGTCCCCCGTTCCCCGCGGGGCCACGGTGGAGACCGATGGCAGGAGCCCCGGCGCCTCGTACCTCCCCGGCAGTCCGCGCAGCACGTCTAGCACGGCCGGGTTGAGCGCCGGCTCGCCCACGCGGGCGAACTGGACCTTGAACTTCTCCGCCGGGACCCGCCCGTCGGGAAAACGCCGGAGGACTAGAAAATCAATCTGCGAGAAAATCTCGTCGGCACAGAGCACCCCCCGGTAATCGCCCCCGGCGTCGCACATCGGGCAGCCCACCGGGCAACCCAGGAGGGTCGAGACCAAGAGAACCCACTTCTGTTCGCGGGGCAGCGGCGGCTGGACCGATTCCACGAATTCGACGAGCCTTCCTGAGCCCAGGTCCGCCAGAAAGACCCGGGCCACCTCGTCCGATCCGCTGGTGGCGATTATCCTCATCGCGATTCGTCCAAATCGAAGGCGATCGTCATCGCCGCCCGGACGCCGTCCCCCACGGCGATGGCCGCCTGGCGGCACCTTCCCCCCGCCGCGTCGCCGATAACGTGCAGCCCCGCGACCGGCCGCCCGTTTTCATCGGAAAGGTCCGGGGTCAGGAGGCCCAGGTCCGGCTCCCGACCGACGGCCAGGAGTAGGTGGTCGGCCTCGAGGTCCACCGTCGCGTCCCCCGCGGAGCATTGTACCAGAAGGCGGCCGTCGGCGAAGGCGAGCTTCACCGGGGAGGTTTGGGCGCGGTAGCTGATCCGGGGCTCCCGGGACGCCCGGCGCTCCAGCAGCGGGAGGCAGCGTGTCCGCTGGCCCCGGTTCAGAATCGTCACGTCGTTGGACTGCGCCAGGCCCAGGGCGTAATCGAAGGCGGCGTCGCCCGCGCCGATTATCAGAACCTTCCGCCCGGCGAGGCCGCGGAGGGGATAAACCTCGGTGTGGACCCGGTCGGCGCACTCCGGCGAGACCGGGGGGCCGTCCCAGGGCTTTGGGCGGGTGCCGGTCGCCAGCACCACGTGCGCCGCCTCGTACCCGCCGCCGGTCGTTCGGAGGCGGAAACCGCCGGCGCGCCTCTCCACCCCGGATACCTCCTCGGAAATCGGGACTATCCCGCCCTCCCCGAGCTGACACAGGAATTTTTCGGCGAGGTCCGGGCCGGGGATGCCCCCGGGGAAGCCGGCATAGTTCTCCACCCGGTGGGCGTTCCAGAGCAGGCCGCCCGGGCGCCCCCGTTCGAAGAGGAAAAATTCGACGCCGTGCCGGGCCAGTTGAATCGCGGCGGCGATCCCCGCCGGCCCGCACCCCACGACGGCCGCCCGAGCGGTTCTCACGAATCAACCCCCGGCAGTCGAAGGAGGTCGCACGTCAGCAGCGGAACCGCGAAGCCGTGGGACAGCGTCAGGAGGCTGGCGCGGTGGAGCGCCTCGGTGTAGGTGGCGGTGGCGTCCACGGGGAGGTATACGTCGAAGCCCCTCACGAAGGCCGAGCGGGCGGTGGTCCCGCAACACAGGTGGGTCATCACCCCGGAGACGACGACGTTGCACACGCCCCGCTCCCGGAGAATTTTCTCCAGGTCCGTCCCGTAAAAGGCGTCGTACTGGGTTTTTACGATGATACGTCCCCGCGCGTCCAGCCGGGGGTCCAGCTCACCCATCGGGTCGCCGTCCTCGATGAGGTCCCGCCACCAGCGGCCCATCGCGCCCGCATTTTCCCGCGTGTTGGTGTGCCGGGTGAGGACGACGTTTTTGAATGCGGCGGCCAGGGCGTTTATTTGCGGAATGATGGCCGGGGCGCCGGGGACGAAGGCGTGGGAGCCCTCCTCCAGGAAACAGCGCTGCATGTCGAGAATCAAAAGGGCGGTCTCGTCGGCCGAAAGTTTTCGGGGGGGCTCCCGCCGGTATCCGTCGGCGGCCCGGAGAAGGGCGGCGGCCCTCTCGGCGATGTTTTTCGGGGTGAAGTACGGTTCCTTCATAGGTTTTTTTAAAAAACAAGGGGAACGGCGGCACCGTCCCCCCTCCCGCCGTCCGGTCGTCCTATCGCATCGTCATCGCCAGCACGGCCTTCTGGGCGTGTAACCGGTTCTCCGCCTGGTCGAAGATGGCCGAGTTGGGCAGGCGGCTCACGTCGTAGGTGAGCTCCTCGTCATAGACGGCCGGCAGGCAGTGCAGGATGACGGCGTCGGGCTTGGCCAGGTGGAAGAGGTCGGCGTTCAACTGGAAGGGGCGGAAGAGGTCCTTCGTCTTCGTGCCCTTCTCGCCCATGGACTCCCAGACGTCGGTGTAGACCACGTCGGCGTCCTGGACGGCGTCCCGGGGCCGGTTGCAGATGGTCAGCACGGCGCCGTGCCTGGGGCCGTTCTCCATCGCCCACTCGATGACCTCGTCGTACTCGTCTGGCGGCTTTTCGTCCAGAATCTCCGAGGGGCAGGCGATTTGGACGTTCACCCCGAGCTGCAGGCCGCCGAAAATCAGGCTGCGGGCCACGTTGTTGAAGTCGCCCAGGAAGACGAACTTCAACCCCGCGAAGCGCCGCTTCTTCTCCCAGACTGTCAGGAAATCTCCCAGCACCTGGCAGGGATGGGCCCACTGCGAGAGGCCGTTGATAACGGGGACCTGGGCGTGCAGGGCCAGGCCGGTCACGATCTCGTGGCCGAAGACGCGGGCCATGATGCCGTCCACATACCGGGAGAGGACCAGGGCAATGTCCTCGGTGGTCTCCCTCTTCCCCAACTGGATGTCGTCGGGACCGAGGTAGATGGCCCGGCCGCCGAGCTGGGCCATGCCGACCTCGAAGCTGACCCGGGTCCGCAGCGACGGCTTCTGGAAAATCATGGCCAGGGTCTTGCCGGCGAGGAGCGGGTGGGGTTGCCCCCGGTGATGCTCCAGCTTGAGCTGGTAGCCGGTCTCCACGAGCTGGAAAATCTCCTCGGGGGTGAGGTCCCTCAGGGAGAGGATGTGTCGCCCGCGCAGGTCTACGGCCAAGATGAACCTCCCGTGACTCTCCGGCGTCGAGGGCAGTATAGAGAGGGGAACCCGGACTGTCAACACCGCGGTGCGGCGTGGAAAGCGGACCGATTCTCTGGTACACTAAAATTCGGTACGGTGTACGACGGCCCTCTCAACGATTCGGGGTAGGGGTGGAGCGACGGAACTCCCTCGCCGCCGCTCGGAGCCGCATGGTCGAGCGGCAGCTCCGCGTCCGGGGCATTCGGGATGAGCGGGTTCTCGCCGCGATGGGCGAGGTGCCCCGGGAGCTCTTCGTCCCGAAATCGGAGGTCTGGGCGGCTTACGACGACCGCCCCCTGAGCATCGGCCACGGCCAGACCATCAGCCAGCCCTACATCGTGGCGCTGATGACCGAGCTCGTGGAGCCGGGGCCGGGGAAGCGGGTCCTGGAGATTGGCACTGGCTCAGGCTATCAGGCGGCCATTCTGGCGGAGTGCGGGGCGGAGGTGTTCTCCATCGAGTTGGTCCCCCAGCTCCACCGCTGGTCCCGGGTGAACCTGGAGACCGCCGGATACGCCGATGCGGTTCACCAGAGGCTGGGAAACGGCTATTCCGGCTGGCCCGAGGAGGCTCCCTTCGACGCGGCCCTTCTCACCTGCTCCCCCCAGGAACTGCCCCCGGCCATCGGCGGTCAGGTCGCCCCGGGCGGGAGCATCGCGGCGCCCATCGGCGGTTACCCTTTTCAGGAACTCGTCCTTTTTAAAGTCACCGGGAGTGGACTGTCCGAAAGTCGGGTCACCGGCGTCCTCTTCGTGCCTATGGTGGATGCCGATCCGAACATGGAAAGCTGAGGTGGGGTTTGTTCAAGAAAATCCTCATCGCGACGGACGGCAGCGAGTATTCCGTCCGCGCCGCCGAGGTCGCCCTCGACCTGGCGAAGAAGACCGACGCCCGGGTCCTCGTGCTCTCGGTGATAGACGCGGGCGTCCTGGGCGATTTCAGCGGCGAGTCGGAGAAGGAGCGCGCGCGGGTGGAGCGGGACATGCGCCTGGCCGCCGAGGGGAACGTGGAGTACGTCCTCAGGCTCGGGGCGGAGGTCGGCGTGGGGACGACGGGCCACGTGCTCACCGGCAGGCCCAACATCGAGATCGTCAACCTGACCAACAACGAGGCGGTGGACCTCATCGTCCTCGGAAGGCACCGGCGGCGGAGCATCGGCCGCATCATGAAGAGCGACCTGGCCGTCCGGCTCATGGAGGACCTGGACTGCTCCGTGCTGGTGGTGGTCTGATGCGGTCGGTCGGGTTGGTCATTCTCGTTTTCTCCCTCGCTGCGGCCGCGAACCCCCTCCCCGTGCCGGATGAGTTCAAGGACCCCGAGCCGCCGCCCCCGGAAACCTCCACCTTCGAGACGGACACCGTCTTCGAGGACTGCGGCTATTACCGCGTGGACGCCGTCCGGGAAGCCTCCGATCCCCTCAACCGCTTCGACGCCCTGGAGCTCCACTACATAGACGACAGCCTCTCCCCGGGAGTGGACTGGCACCTGCAGGACACCTACGGGGTGTGGGTCTACGACCCCGCGGGGTACTCAGAGCCGCTGGGCTATGACGCCCGCTTCGAGGACGTTGACGGGGACGACCGGCCGGAGTGCGTCGTCACCCTCCGGCGGGTCGAGACCGCCGGCAACGACGAGGTCGTCCTGGGATTCGGCCTCGACGGCTTCACCGTGGTCCGGGGGCTCGACGAGGACCTCGTCTCCCTTCCCCTGGAGCTGGACGGCGACGGGTATACAGTCGAGGCGCTGCGGCGCAGGTTCGGCTGGTTCGATCCCTTCGGGGAGGTCCGCCTCTACCGGCTGGAAGGGAGCACACGGGAAGGGCGCGTGCCGGTGGACGTCTACCCCGACTCCGACGAGACCGACTTTTACGGGGAGAGCCTGAGCCTGGAGGACTACACCGGCGACGGCCGCCCCGAGGTGGTCATCCCCACCAACACCGGCGGGAACGACGCGCTCATCTGTTTCGGTCTCGTCGTCCTGGAGCCCACGCCCGGGGGACTGACGGAGCTCTACTACGAGCCGATGCTGGCCCCCCTCGCCCTGGACGCCGACTCCGACGGCGTCACCGAAATCTTCTCCTTCACCGCCTACGCGCCCGACTTCGTCGTCGGACGGGCCTACCGGGCGAGCTTCATTGACCGGGTCTTCGTCTATGACGGCGGGCGCTACGTTCCCGGCGAGCTCGCCGATTACCGGGACTACCTCCTGGGGCGCGTGACCGAAGAAGAGGGTTACTACGGTAAAAGCCTGCTCGGCGACTACCCCGAGGCGGTCCTGTGCAGCGGCCAGTCCGTGCTGGCCCAACTGGCGGCGGCCGGGCTGGACGCCGAGTACGCCCGCTGGTGGGAGGGGCACCGGGAGGAACTGCGCGAGGCGACCCGAAAAATCCAGGACGGCGACTGGGCCGAGGTGGAGCGGGTCTTCTCCTCGCCGGAGGCCCTCCGCGCCGAGTGGGCCGGGGCGCGTTGAACGAACCACAACGTTTAGAGGCAAGGGGTTTAACCGAGCGAAGCGAGCTATGCCTCTGGCAAAACCCCTCGTCTCCATTTCAACTCCGACGACGGAGGATTGATGACCAAAAGCGCCTGCACGCCGGACCTTCTGGCTTACCCCGCCACGGTGGCCGAGCTGGTTGACCGTCGCGGGGAGAGCTATCCCGACGCGGATTTCCTCCTGGGCTACTTCGCCGGCGGGCTCAAATCCGTCGGCGGTCGCGAGTTTGTCCGGCGGGTCCTGGCGGCCAACGCCCACCTGCGGGGGCTGGGAGTGGAGAAGAGTACCCGCGTCGCGCTTCTCTCCTCCAACAAACCGGGCTGGGGCGTCGCTTTCTGCGGCGTGGTTTACTCGGGCGCCGTGGTCGTGCCCATAGACCCGCTCCTGACCCCCTCGGAGTACGGCCACATCCTGCGCGCCAGCCGGGCCCGGGTCCTGGTCGCCGAACAGAAGGTCTGCCTCGACGTGGACGAGCAGCGGGACCACTACCCCGACCTGGAGCACGTCATCGTCCTCGACGCGTGGGACCCGGCGGTTCCGGGCCGGCCGGTCCCCGACGTCGAATCCCCTACCACACGCCCTTCTCCGACCGACACCTGCTCCATCCTCTACACCTCAGGCACCACGGGCAAGAGCAAGGCGGTGCGCCTGGAGCACCGCAACGTCGTCGCCAACATCAAGCAGCTTTACCAGCGTGTCCACACAGGCCCCGGGGACACCTTCGTCAGCGTGCTGCCGCTTTTTCACACCTTCGAGAGCACCTGCGGCTTCCTGATGCCGCTCTATTCCGGCGCCCGGGTCATTTACGCCGCCAGCCTCAAGAGCCGCGACATCATCGCCGCGGTTCGCGACGGGGAGGGCACCCTCATCCTCGGCGTGCCGCTTCTTTACGAAAAGCTGCTGGCCGGAATCCACGACGCCGTTAAAAAGCAGCCGGCGCTCAAGCGGGCGGCCTTCTCCGCAAGCCTGGGGGTGGTAAAGGCCGGGCGGGCGGTGCTCAAAGTGAATTGGGGCCGGGGCATCTTCCGGGGCCTGCGCGAGAAGGCGGGTTTTGGCAAGATGCGGATCATGATGTCCGGCGCCTCCGCCCTGGATCCCGACGTCGCCCGCGGCTTCAGCCACCTGGGGTTCCCGCTCTGCCAGGGCTACGGCCTCACCGAGACCAGCCCCGTGGACGCGGTGGATTTCGCCGGGACACCGGACCTCCGGCCCGCCTCCGTGGGGCCGTGCCTGTGGGGCACGGAGGCGATGGTCCTGGAGCCCGACGAGGAGGGGCGGGGGGAGCTCTGTTTCCGCGGGCCCCAGATCATGCCCGGCTATCTGGACAATCCCGAGGCCGACGCGGCGGTCTTCTTCGAGGCCGACCCGCCGGCGGTGAAGATTTTACGCGACCGCCTCCTCTACGCCGCCGGGCCGGGGGTGGACCTGGTTCCCCCCGAGCATCGGAAATACTGGTTCCGCACCGGGGACATCGGCTGGCTGGACGCCGACGGCTACGTTTACATCGCCGGGCGGAAGAAGAACGTCATCGTCACCGCCGCCGGCAAGAACGTCTACCCGGAGGAGATCGAGGAGAAGCTGTCGCGCAGCCCCTTCGTCGCCGAGTGCGTGGTCCTGGGCCGCCGGAACGAAAAGACCGGCCGCGAGGACGTGTCGGTCGTCATCGTGCCCGACTACGAGCACTTCGAGCTGGGCGCCCGGGAGAAGGGCTACACGCTGGACCAGCACAAAATCCGCGAGACCCTGCGTCGCGAGGTGGGGCGCGTCAACGAGCAGCTCGCCTCCTTCAAGCGCATCAAGGACTTGGTGCTTCGCGACGAGGAGCTGCCCAAAACCTCGACCAAGAAGGTCAAGCGCTACCTCCTGGAGTGTGAGGCGGTTTCGGCGCCGCCGTCGAAGGCGGATTGACTTTCTGTTATACTGAAATCGGGAGATGCATCTTTTTCACGGGAGGGCGGCATGAAGTTGCGCTACCTTTTCCCCATCCTCTGTCTGGCGGTCATCCTCGCCGGCTGCGGGGGGGAGACCGAGCTCGACGACCAAACCTACGCCAAGTTGACCGTGGACCTCATGAAGGCCGGTTTCAAGGGCGCCGACGCCGACAAGGTTTTTCAGGACTACGGCGTCAGCCCCGAGCAGTTCGAGGACTACGGCAAGGCGCTTGAGAAGGACGCCGACCGCCAGCGGGCCGTGGCAGGTTACCTCAAGGACGAGCTGGGCGAGGATTGGGCCCAGTGGGGCGAGGCTCTCGGCCGGGGGATGGCGGAGATGGGCCTCCAGATGGCCGTGCTGGCCGCGGAGTTCGGCACGGTCTGCGTCAAGGCCATGACCGAGCTCATACCCGCCCTCCAGGAGGGAATCGGCGAGCTCACCACCGGCCTGGCGGAGAAGCTCGGCGAGCTCCAGGAGACCATTGACGAGAACCTGGAGAAGGTCGGCGAGAAGGTGGACGAGGTGAACGAGGCTCTGGCGGGCGATTCGGAGAAACCCGCGCCGGAGGGGGAGACCGAGGCGCCCCAGTAGTGGAGGTATAAATGCGCGCGTCTGTTTTCGCGGCGCTGGCCGCCGTGGTGTTTCTGGTATCCTGTTCCACCGGGACGGGTGGCGAAGAGGGCGTCCCGCACGACCAGACCACGGTCCTCGGGACGCTGAACCTTTTCCTGGATGTTTGGAACGACTGCGACATTGATACTTACAAGGGCCTGCTGGACGAGGACACCTTCACCTTCTACTTCGATCCCTCGGACATGGGGGGGGAACATGATATACCGCCCTCCTGGGGTTATACGGAGGAGATAACGGCGGTCACTAATTTATTCGAATACGTCGGAGCGGAGAACATAGACGTGGAGCTGGACCTCGAAGGCGTCACCGAGCCCGAGGAGGATGTGGTTACATACACGGCTAGGGATATTCCTTACCATGTTCGTGTGTATGTGGAGGCTGAGGAACACATTATTTACCTGGCCGTGGGTCTGCTCGACATGGAGCTCATGTATGCGGACGGCGGGTGGGTCATCACCGACTGGTGGGATAAGGTTCCTTATAGATTGTTGGTGGCGGAGACGACCTGGGGCGCGATAAAGGCCTGTTTCTAAGGAGTGGGAAATGGGCAAGTACGTTTCGATAGCCGCCGCGGCTCTGCTCATCTGCCTTTCTTGCACCACCAGCACGGACGGCGACGGCGACGGTTACGACACGACAACGGTCCTCGGGGTGTTGAATTTGTTCGTGGACGTGTGGAATGACGGGGACATGGACACTTATAGAGTCCTGCTGGACGAGGATGAGTTTACCTTCTACTTCGACCCTCAGGACGTGGGTGGGGGACATGATATACCGCCATCCTGGGGTTATACGGAGGAGATAACGGCGGTGACCAACCTTTTCAACGCCGTCGGGGCGGAGAACGTGGACGTGCAACTGGACCTCTCCGAGGTTACCGAGCCCGAAGAAGGGGTGGAGACCTATAAGGTCGAGAATATTGAGTACGAAGTCCGCGTGCACGTCGAGGAAGAAGACATAATCTACCCGGCCAATGCTTACCTCGACATGGAGTTCACGAAGGTGGACGGTCGGTGGGTCATCACCGAGTGGTGGGACAAGGCGAACATGCGCCTTCCTGGTATTGAAGAATGCACCTGGGGCGAGATAAAGGCTCTCTACGAGAAGTAATAGGCCGGTTCAGGTCTTTGTCACGGCACAGCGGGGCGGGTTCACCGCCCCTTTTTCATGGTTGCCGGGTTGAGAAACCCGTGCTAATATCCGCGCGTTCTCGAACGACCCCCCTTCACCCAAGGAGCTTTCAGTGGGCCACAAAATATGCCGCATACCGGGCGACGACACCGGCCACGACGTGATGCGGGCCGCCATGATAGTCTTCGACGCCCTGGACCTGGACATCGAGTGGGTGGACGCGGACGCCGGCTGGTGCATGTGGGAGGCCAAGGGGAACACGGTGCCGCCGGAGACCTGGGAAGCGCTGGAGTCCACCGACGCCTGCTACTTCGGCGCCATCACCTCGAAGCCCGGCGTCAAGGGCTTCAAGAGCGCCATCCTCCAGATTCGCCAACGCCTGGACCTCTACGCCAACATGCGCCCGGTCAAGGCCATCCCCGGCGTTCCGCTGAACTACCGCGACGACATAGACATGGTCATCTTCCGCGAGAACACGGAGGGGCTTTACTCTGCGGTCGAGGCGCGGCCCATGCCGAAAGAATTGGTGGGCATCCTGCCGAACCTGGAACGCTTCGCGGACCTGGACGACGTGGCGATTTCCTGCCGGGTGTTCAGCCGCCGGGGGTGCGAGCGGATCGTCCGCGCCGCCTTCGAGCACGCCCGGAAGTTCGGCCGCAAGCTCGTCACCGCCGTCCACAAGGCCAACGTCATCCGCGCCACCGACGGGCTCTTCCTGGAGGTCTTCCGGGAGGTGGCCGAGGAGTACCCGGAGATTAAGACGAGCGAGGAGAACGTGGACGCCACGGCGATGTGGTTCATCAAGAACCCGCAGTTCTACGAGGTCATCGTCACGACGAACATGTTCGGGGACATCATCTCCGACGAGGGGTGCCAGCTCGTGGGGGGGCTGGGCTTCGGGGCCAGCGCGAACGTCGGCGACTCCTACGGCGTTTTCGAGCCGAACCACGGCTCGGCGCCCAAGTACGCGGGCCGGTACGTGGTCAACCCCACGGCGACGATTCTGGCCGGGCGGTTGATGCTCCAGTGGCTGGGCGAGGAGCGGGCGGCGGAGCGCATCTGGAACGCGGTCCTCGCGCTCTACGCCGACCCCGGTGCGCCCAAGACCTACGACGTCGTGGGTCGGGATAGGGCCGCGGGCTCGTTGGAAGTGGCCGAGGCCGTCGCCGCGCGGCTTTAGCCGGTTTTTTTAAAAAAAGACGGGCATGGGGCGGGCTGACCCGCCCCTTTTCCGTGAATATTGTGGTTGATAATTACTGTAAGATTTGGTACTTTCTACCATGATTTAGGGACGAGGCCAACCGCGGCGGGTCCCGATGATGATTTTTCGGGGCACCCCCGGGCCGACCCTTTGACTGAACCACACCTTCTGCGTGAAAGGACGCCCGCGCATGGCCGAGCTGAAGTACGTCATCACGCCCGACGAGTACGCGCCTCTGTTCGCGAAGGCCGAGCGGATGATGGAGGAGTACTTCGCCACGCTGAAGCTCGACCCGGAGCGGAGCACCATCACGCTCAAGGGCACCGACCGGTACTCCCTCATCTTCGCCGCCGATTTCAGCTTCTACCTCCAAAAGAGCTTCAAGGACAAGTTCGGCGGCGCGGCCCAGTTCATCCTCTACGAGCTGGCCTACCAGATGGGGCGACAGGACTGCATCCGCTTCTGCGAGAACACCGGCGCCAAGGACCCCATTGACCGCCTGGCCGCCGGACCCGTGTACTTCGCCTTCACCGGCATGGCCAAGGTGGAGATTCTGCCCATCTCCAGACCCACCCCCGACGAGAACTACACCCTGGTCTACTACCACCACTACTCCTTCGAGGCCGAGAGCTACCTGGCCCACGGCCAAAGGACGAACCACCCCGTCTGCTTCATGAGCGCCGGATACTCGACGGGGTGGTGCTCCGTGGCCTTCGGACTGGACCTCAAGGCGGAGGAGCTCTCCTGCCGGGCGATGGGCGGCGAGCGGTGCCTCTTCGTGATGGCGCCGCCGCGGCACCTGGTCCAGCGGATAGCCGAGCTGCGTTCTCCGGGCGGTGTGGGTCTGCGGGTGTAGAGTCGCGCCTTCGGTGGGTTTTATCGCAAGGGGGTCCGCCGCGGACCCCCCTTTAGCGGTTTACCTTGAAACCGGGGGTCCAACTACCGCGGCGTTAACCGAACGATTCCCAGCGGCTTGCCTTGCGCCCGGGGTTTTGCTACGCTGGCGCCGAACCGAGCGAAAAGGGAGGCCCGAAGATGCAGGAAGGACCGGAAAAGCCGAAGAAGGTCCAGATTGACCTTCCCCCGGAGGTGGCCGCCGGGAAGTACGCCAACGCCGTCCACATCTCCGTCACGCCGGGTGAGTTCGTGATTGACTTCGCCCGGGCGCTGCCGGGGATGGGCAAGGTGCTGGTCCACAGCCGGATAATCCTCCCGCCCATCGCCGCCAAGGCCCTGCGCTTGCGGCTCGAGCAGGCGGTGAACGGTTTTGAGGAAAAATTCGGGGAGATCAAGCTCCCCGGGAACAAGAAGGGCAAACCGCCCTTCGATTACGGCGCCTTCGACGGCGACCCTACGGGAAACTGACTTGGGTGTTCTGACCTTCGCCGAGAAGTTTTTCTCGCGTCGGCTGGGGCGGGAGGTTTCTGGCGGGGAAATCGTCACCGCCTCGCCGGATGTGGTCCTCTCCCACGACAACACGGCGGCCATCATCGCCAACTTCCGGGCCATCGCCGGCGAGGAGGCCCGCGTCCACCGGCCGGAGCGCATCGTCGTCGTCCTGGACCACACCGTGCCGGCGCCGGGGGAGAAGGAGGCGTCGAACCACGACAAAATCCGCCGCTTCGTCGCGGAGCAGGGTATCGCCGCCTTCTTCGACATCGGCCGGGGCGGCGTCTGCCACCAGGTGCTCCCCGAGCTGGGGTTCGCCAGGCCGGGCCGGCTCATCGTGGGCAGCGATTCCCACACCCCGACCCACGGGGCGCTGGGCGCCTTCGCCTGCGGGATTGACCGCACGGAGACGGCGGGGCTGTGGATCGCCGACGAGACCTGGTTCAAGGTGCCGGCGAGCATCCGCTTCGACCTCGCGGGTACGCTCCCCGAGGGCGTTTACGCCAAGGATTTAATCCTGACCCTCATCGGGCGGATCGGGGCCGCCGGGGCGAATTACATCTCGGTGGAGTTCGACGGACCGGGGCTCACGGGCCTGACCGTGGACGACCGGCTGACCGTCTGCAACCTGGCGGCGGAGATGGGGGCCAAGAACGCCGCCTTCCCCGTGGACGGCGTCGCGCGGGCCTGGATGGCGGAGAACGGCGTTTCCTGGAGGGAGGAGGACGCCCTGTGGGCCGACGAGGGGGCGCAGTACCACTCGCGGCACGGGGTGGACCTCGGCGCTCTCGTGCCCGTAGTCGCCCTGCCCCACCAAGTTGACAACGTCCACCCGGTGGCTGAAATCGCGGGCCGGCCCTTCAACCAGGGGCTCATCGGCACCTGCACCAACGGGCGCCTCTCGGACCTGCGCGAGGCGGCGCGGATTCTCCGGGGGAAACAGGTGGCTCCGGGGATACGGCTCCTCGTCCTGCCCGCCAGCGAGCGGGTCTACGCGGCTGCGCTGGCCGACGGGACGCTTGCCGCGCTCCACGACGCCGGTGCGGTGATTCTCAACCCCGGCTGCGGGCCGTGCCTGGGGGCCCACGAGGGGGCCCTGGCGCCCGGCGAGGTCTGCCTCTCCACCGCCAACCGCAACTTCAAGGGGCGCATGGGCTGCAAGGAGGCCCAGATAATCCTGGCCTCGCCCGCCACCGTGGCCGCCTCGGCCGTGGCCGGCGTGGTCACCGATCCGCGGGAGACGTTTAACTAAGGGGGATAAGATGGGCTGGACCTTTTCGCCGGTGAACGGCAAAGTGTGCCGTTTCCAATGGAACGGTGCGCCAACGGATGTGATCGCCGACGGCGACAAAGTTACCTGGAATTGCCCCAACTGCGGTCTTCCACTTCTCTTTGTATACCAAAAAGGACGTCTTGGATCACATTATGAAAGCCCTGTCTTATGCAATCAATGCAAGCGTGATTTCTACCTGGAACCATCATATGGTTCTACTCCCGAGCCGCCGATAGATGAGGATCGTCATCCGGCGCCGATTATGACATTCCATCGAAGATGAGTACCGGACACCCGGAACTTCAAGGGGCGGATGGGCTGCAAGGAGGCCCAGATAATCCTGGCTTAGCCCGCCACCGTGGCCGCCTCGGCCGTGGCGGGCGTGGTCACCGACCTGCGGGAGGTGATTGACTAAAGGGGGATAAAATGGGTTGGACCTTTTCGCCGGTGAACGGGGTACAGTGTAGCTTTCGTTGGAGAAACCCAACAACTAATACTTTCGTTAACGTTGACGTTCATGCGGACGGCAACAATGTTGCCTGGGTATGCCCTAACTGTGGTCATCCACTGCTCTTCGTGTACTTGGAAGGCAGGATAGGCTCTGGACCTAATAGGCCAGTAGTGTGTCCGGGATGCGGTAACTCGTTCTATCTCGATCCACCTTACCGACCCATAAAGCAAGTATTTCCAGCATATGCTAACCTTAAAAACACACCCCCGCGTCATCCATCCAATATACATACAATGAATATCGTGTAGCGCCTTCCGTAGGGGCGGGTGTCCACACCCGCCCGCGGGAGGGTCTGGAGACCCTCCCCTACGGTAACGGAACGCAAACCTTTAGTTAAAAATGCCGAGGTGCACCGATATGAGCCGCGTTTGGAAGTACGGCGACGACGTGAACACGGACCAGATGTTTCCCGGCAAATACACCTACACCTGCTCCACGCCCGAGGAAATCGCCCCGCACCTCTTTGAGGACCTGGACGCGGATTTCGCCAAAGAGGTCCGGCCCGAGGACCTCGTCCTGGCCGGGAAAAACTTCGGCTGCGGCAGCTCCCGGGAGCACCCGGCCAAGGGGCTGCGCCACGTGGGCGTGCGGGCGGTCATCGCCGAGAGCTTCGCCCGCATCTTCTTCCGCAGCGCCATCAACCAGGGCCTCGCGGTGATAGAGTGCCCCGCGGCCGTGGAGGCGTACCGGGAGGGGGACGCGGTGGAGCTCGACGAGGAGGCGGGCGTCGTGCGCGTGGCGGGGGTGGAGTTCCGCTTCCCACCCTACCCGCCCGCGGTAAAGGCGATTCTGGCGGCCGGGGGCCTGGCGGCGTACCTCAGCCGTTGACCACCCGTTCAGCTTTGACCTATAGAAAAAGGCCGACCCGCAGGTCGGCCCAGTTTTATCCTTGTCTCGGCCCGTCGCTACTCCCAGATTTTCCGCGCGGTTTCGGAGATACGCTTGAACTCCGCAGAGCCGCGGATTTTATCCATGTCGTGGTCCTCCAGAAAACGCAGGAGCACCGACTTGAGGGCGACGCGGAGCCACTCGAGAGCCGGTCCTTCGTTCCCCTGAAGGGCGTGGCAGCAGGCGGCGTTGAAGGCCGCCCGCTCGTTGGACTGGTCCAGCCGGAAAATCTGCTCCCACAGCCCCGCCGATTTCTCGTACTCCCCGGCCAGATACGTGTCCCAGGCCTCGGTCGAGGTATCGTCCATCCCGCCGATCTTGGACGCGGGGACCTTGTCGTAGGCGAAGGAGGCGAGCAGCTTCAACTGCTGAAATTCCTCGTTCTTCGCCAGCGGCCCCAGGTCCGGATCGTCGAGCCGGGGGGTGAGGGCGAGCTTGATGGACTTGCGCAGCCAGTCGAGGGCGTTCTCCTCGTCGCCCAACCGGGCGTAGCAGCGCGAGATGTTGAAGGCCGTCTCGTCGGAGGTCGGGTCGAGCCCGAAGGCCTCCTCCCACGCGGCCAGAGCCCCCTCGAAGTCATCCTGCTTGAAGGCGGCCTCGGCGTTTTCGTTCGACTCCCTGAACTCCACGGAACCTTTGAGCTGTTCCAGCTCGGTGCAGGATGCGGCGACCAAAAGCACCGCTGCGAGGCAGAACATCCTGAACATCTGGACCCCCTTGCCGGAGATTGGGACCGACGGATTTTCTCCGTTCCGATTGTACACTTTTAAGGCCGGCGGGCCAAGCCTGCGTTGGACCGCCGGGGGCGGCGTGGTATAATCCACTCACGAAAACGCAAGGTTGGGCGGGAGTCTGCGCCCGAAGGGAAAATCTGCGCCTCACGTCCCCGTGTCTCCGTACTCCCGGTTTTTGCCGGGAACGCCGACGCCGCACCCGGCATTAAGGTCGAATGTCCACTCCGATAAAAAGCATACGTAACTTCTCGATAATCGCCCACATAGACCACGGTAAAAGCACCCTGGCCGACCGGATGCTCGAGCTCACCGGCACCGTGGACAAGCGCCTGATGCGCGAGCAGGTCCTGGACACCATGGACCTCGAGCGGGAGCGCGGCATAACCATCAAGGCCCAGAACGCCCGGATGAGCTTCACCACCGCGGGTGGCGAGACCTACGAGCTGAACCTCATAGACACGCCGGGGCACGTGGACTTCACCTACGAGGTGAGCCGGGCCCTGGCCGCCTGCGAGGGGGTGCTCCTCGTCGTGGACGCCACCCAGGGGGTGGAGGCGCAGACGGTGGCCAACATGTACCTCGTCGCCCACGGCCTCACCATCATCTCGGTCATCAACAAGGTGGACCTGGACACCGCCCGGCCCGAGCACGCCGCCGAAGAGGTGCTCACGCTCCTGGGGAATCCCGACGCCCCCCTCTTCTTCGTGAGCGCCAAGACCGGCGAAGGGGTGCCCGAGCTCCTGCAGGGCATCGTGGACCTCGTGCCGCCGCCGGCGGGGAACATGGACGCGCCGCTGCGGGCCCTCGTTTACGACGCCTTCTACGACGACTACCTGGGTATCGTGACCGCTCTGCGCATCGTGGACGGCGTCCTCGCCAAAGGCGACGAGATAGAGTTCTATGCCCACGGCGGTCGGTACGCGGTGAGCCAGCTCGGCTACTTCGCCGTGGAGCGGCGGCAGCTCGCCGAGCTCTCCGCCGGCGAGGTAGGTTTCTTCACCGGGGCGGTGAAGGAACTCGCCCAGGTCAAAATCGGCGACACTCTCATCCACTCCCGCCAGCATGCCAAGGTCGTACCGCTCCCGGGTTACCGCGAGCCGAAGTCCGTCGTCTTCTGCGGGCTCTACCCCTCGGACAACGACGACTACGACGACCTGAAGAACGCCCTGCAGAAACTGTCCCTGAACGACGCCAGCTTCACCTGGGAGCCGGAGACCTCGGAGGCGCTGGGGTTCGGCTTCCGCTGCGGATTTTTGGGAATGCTGCACATGGAGATCGTCCAGGAGCGCCTGGAGCGGGAATATGATCTGGACCTGGTCGCCACCACGCCCAACGTCATCTACGTGGTGACCACCACCGACGCCGTGACCCGGGAGTTCCACTCCCCCGTCGGTCTGCCCGACTTCTCCCGGATCGAGGCCATCGCCGAGCCGTACATCCGGGCCACCATCGTCACCCCGCCGACCTACATCGGCAGCATCATGCGGCTCTGCGAGGATAAGCGTGGGGGATACACGAACACGGAGTACCTGGACCCCGAACGCGTGCTGTTGACCTTCGAGCTGCCGCTGGCCGAGGTGGTGCTGGATTTCTACGACCGCCTGAAGAGCGTCACCCGCGGGTACGCCTCCTTCGATTACGACCTCATCGAGCCCCGGGTGAACGAGCTGGAAAAGCTGGAGATAATGGTCAACGGGCAGGCGGTGGACGCCCTGTCCATCATCATCCACAAGGACAAGGCGTACCAGTACGGGCGGAACCTGACGCTGAAGTTGCAGAAGCTCATCCCGCGGCAGCTATTCGAGGTGGCCATCCAGGCCAGGCTCGGGGGGCGGATAATCGCCCGGGAGACCGTCAAACCGCTGAGAAAGGACGTCACCGCCAAGTGCTACGGCGGGGACATCACCCGCAAGCGCAAGCTCCTGGAGAAGCAGAAGAAGGGCAAGAAGCGGATGAAGATGGTGGGCACCGTCGAAATCCCCCAGAAGGCCTTCATGAGCGTCCTGGGCGTTGAGGAGGACCCCCACGAGATCCGGCAGAAGTACGGCCGGGGGCGATAGGCGCCGTACCGTTGTAAGTTTCGCAGGAATGCGGTAGGATTGCTGAAAATAACCCGCTCAAAGGACACCCGATGCGTTACACCCTGATTCTTCTGTTCATCCTCTCCGCCGTCGCTTCCGCCGAAGAGGTGACTATCCAGCCGGGCCTGGCCAAGGGCAAGGACGCCTTCTGCTGGGAGCAGCAGCCGAACACCAACTTCGGCGTCTCGTACTACCTCAAGATGTACACCTCGGATTCACCGAACCTGGGCTTCGCGAGCTTCATCGAGTTCATTGACATCAGTTACTACCGCGGTCGGTACGCCAATTCGGCGACGCTCTACCTCTATACCCAGGCCGTGCTCGGCACGGGCGGGGAGGTGGAGTTCGGCGCCTCGGACGCCTTCTGGGATAAGGACCTCATAACCTGGAACAACATGCCCGACATCCACCCCCAGACCCTGGACTCCGCCGCCTACCCGACCACGGTCGGGGAATGGTGGGCCGTGGACGTCACGGACATCGTGCGGGGCTGGCTGGACAACACGCTGGCCAACCATGGTTTCAAGCTCTACGACGACGGGACCGGGAGCG
>Ga0307378_10002912_pt1 | contig 25534 bp, 22 predicted proteins | sample UN1MG_FD_202238 | JGI IMG/M metagenome (GOLD analysis project Ga0307378, IMG submission 202238) | Soil microbial communities from Risofladan, Vaasa, Finland - UN-1 | ecosystem: Environmental > Terrestrial > Soil > Coastal area > Acid sulfate soil | place: Finland: Risofladan, Vaasa | collected...
CCGATCTGGTGCCTGAGTTCGAGTCGATCCTCAGCTACGCCTTCCCCGAGCCCGCGGGGAAAGTTCTGGACATCGGCTGCGGCAGCGGTATCTATTTCCCGATCCTCGCACCGAAAGTCGAGCGGCTAGTCGGCATCGACATCAGCCCGGAGATGGTCAGAGCAGCCGATAGCCTAGTAGAGGCAAAGGGTTTGGTTAATATCGAAACGCAGGTGGCGAGTGTCATGACACTGCCGTTCGATGACAACGATTTCGACGCGGTGCTCGGCTTCGACGTGCTGCACCATGTCCCCGATACCGACTTGGCGATGAGGGAAATCGCACGTGCGCTCAGGCCTGGAGGGCGCTTCATTTCAATCGAACCGAACGCGCTCAATCCGATGGTTTTCCTCGCCCACCTTATCCCGAAGGAGGAGCGCGGCGCCCTGTGGCGCAACTATCCCTGGAAGATGTGGCGCTTGATAAAGCGGCACCTCGGCAGGCCGAGCAGCAGCTACGTCTGGCATGTGACAAGTTCCGGAAACAAGCTGTTGGTCGCCGCTCTGCGCTTTTGCGAACTGACTATGGGCTTCTGGCCGTTGCGCTACCTCGGCGTCCGCATGGTCTGGACGGCGGTAAAGGAATGAGGCGGGCGCGGTGCGGGTAACGCTCATCTATCCTCCCCTGATCCACCAGCAGGGCGATCCCTTCGGCGGCATCCCGGCGATGCCCACCGGCCTGGCTTACCTGGCGGCCTGGCTGAGGAAGGCGGGTCACGAGGTTACGCTTATCGATGCCTTCGGCGAGGCACCGCGGCGGGCGATCCTGTTCAAGGAGAAATATGTCGCGCGCGGCCTGCCGTTCGACGAGATCGTCGAGCGCATCCCCAAAGACGCTGAGCTGGTCGGCATCGGCTGCCACAGCGGGGCGCAGCACAGCGCGACGCTGGTTATAATCGAGAAGATCAAGCAACTGCTCGCTGTGCCGGTAGTGATCGGCGGCCACCACCCCACTGTCGTCAGCAAGCCGTTCCTCGATGCGGGCGCGGATTTTGTCGTCAAGGGCGAGGGGGAAATCGCCGCCAAGCGATTGTGTGAGGCGCTCAAAGGGAGAACACCGCTCGCGAATGTACCGGGGCTGATTCTTCCCGGCGGGCGGGAGACGGAATCAGAGGAGATCGAGAGCCTCGACGAGATCCCCTTCCCGGCCGTCGACCTGCTGCCGTTGGAAAATTACTGGAACCTGGGGCTGAGCCATGGGCCGGTGCGCGGCAGGCACATCTTCATGATCTCCTCACGCGGCTGCCCCTACTCATGCCGCTTCTGCACCACACCCGGCATCTGCGGCCGCCGTTGGCGAGCCCGTAGCGCCGCCAACGTGGTTGACGAGATGGAGGAGTGGCTGCGGCGTTACGCCGTGCGTGATTTCCACTTCCAGGACGAAAACTTCGCTGTCAATCAAAAGCGGGTGATAGAGATCTGCGACGAGATCGGGAGACGCGGCCTGGACATCTCGATCAGCCTCCCGAGCGGGATCAAGGCGGAGACGATCGATGAGGAAACGGTGAGGGCGCTCAAGCGCGCCGGCTGCCGCTACATCTGCCTCGCGCCCGAGAGCGGCAGCGAGCGGGTGCTGAAACTGATGGACAAGCCGCTCGACTTCGGCCATACCGAGAAACTGGTGAGGCTCTGCCGCAAGCTCAAGATCCGCACCGGGCTCTTCTTCATCCTCGGCTATCCGGGCGAGACGGGAGAGGACAGGCGGCTGACTTCGCGGCTCGTCGGCAGGCTGACGCGGCTGGGCGCCGATGAGTTCAGCATCTTCATCTTCACTCCTCTGCCGGGCGCGGAAGCCTGGAACGACGCCGCCGATCTGCACGGCCATTGGAAAGACTACGAAGAGCTCTGCTGGAGCCCGCGCTGGCGCCCCGATTACAAAGCGCTCAGCCGCCGTCGCGCGCGCCTCTACTTGCGCTACGCTCTTACCAAGGCTATCTTTCATCCGCTGAGCGTCTTGCGAAATCTGGTTAACATCATTACCGGCCGCTTCGAGACAAAAGGCGAAATGACCGTACGGCGGATGTTCAAGACCTCGGGAGGGAAAAAGTGAGCGGTAAGGGCAACGCGGTAGTCGTGGGTGCGGGGATATCGGGGCTGACGGCGGCGCGGCAGCTGTCGCGCGAGGGCTGGGACGTCACGGTGGTCGAGCTGGAGAAGACCGTCGGCGGCCTGGCGCGCTCGTTCCACTACAACGGCCACACCTTCGACATCGGCCCGCACCGCTTCCACACCGACGATCCCACGGTGCTGGAGTTCATCGACGAGACGCTCGGCGATGACAAGATAATCATCGACCGCAGTAGCGGTGTGTGGTTCTTCAACCGTTATCACGACTGGCCGTTGGCGCGAAAAAGCCTCTTCAGGATGCCGTTCGGGGTGATGGTTGGGGCTTTCTTCGACCTCTTCCTCCGCGGCCGGGCTAAGGACGAGAGCTTCGAGCAGTACATCCTCAGCCTCTACGGCAAGACACTCTACCGCCTCTTCTTCAAGCCCTACACCGAGAAGTTCCTGCGCTACCCCTGCGATCAACTCCACAGCGACTGGGCCAGCGCGGGCATCAACCGCGCGGTGATCGACAAGCGATACCAGGCGACCAGTCTTTTCAAGGTGATCAAATCGACCCTTTTCCCCAGGCCGGTAAAGACTAAGTTCATTTATCCGGCCAGCGGAGGTGTGGATGTCTTCTGCAAGCGGCTCGCAGGAAAAATCGAGAACGACGGCGGCAGCGTCCACACGGGCGCACGCGTGAGCGGGCTTGCCACCGCAGGGCACAAGATCACCGGGCTGACCATCAGCCTCGAAGACGGCGGCGTCCTCAACATGCGCCCCGATCTGGTGGTCTGGACCGCACCGCCAAGCGCCGTGGCGAAACTGCTCGAGTTGCCCGACTGGGGACTGGAATTCCTCAGCTTGATCGCCTTCAACTACGAGATCGAAGGGCCGCCGCAAGTGCCCTACCAGTGGACCTATTATGGCGCCGAGGAGTTGATCTTCAACCGCGCTTCACTGCCCGCCAACTTCGCGGCGCACACTGCGCCGCCGGGCTACAGCGGTATCTGTATCGAGCTGGCCTGCATGGAGGGCGACGGCCTCTGGAACGAGCCGGAGCACCTGCGCTCGCTGGTGGAGCGCGACATGGTGCGCACCCGCCTGGTGCGGCGCTACAACGAGATCGTCGACCTGCACGTCGAGCGCATTCGCAACACCTACCCGATCTACACGATCGAATACCGCGAAAAACTGCACGCGGCCACAACCGCCCTAAACCGCTATGAGAATCTCCTGATGCTCGGCCGCACCGGCACCTTCTGGTACAACAACATGGACCACTCAATCCGCCAGGCGCTTGACCTCGCGGCGACAGTCAATGGCGACGGCAACCTCGCCTCCTGGCGCGAGCAGATAATGAACAACCGCGATCTCTGATTCGGCCCGGCAGGAATCTCACCACAAACACCGTAAGTTTCCCTGTTCTGCTATCATGGCGGCATACCAAAGCCAGGGAGGGGCCGCATGTCAGTAGACTATAACTTCTTCGTTATCGGTTTGATCTCCGTGCTGGTCTGCCTCGTGGTTGCCGATCATGCGGTTGTCGAATTCAAGGGGCAGATCAATAACAGCGGTGAGCTGACTTTCTTCCTCGGTACAGCGACGGTGGATCATGTTGGAGGCAACTCGATTGAGATCAATTACCGGCATCGCGATAACCAGGAAAGCTGGCAATTCAAAGTCGACAAGAGCGGCGCAGGAGAAATCACATATGCCGGCACGACATCACCCGTAGAGGTGACCGCTGATTCTTTCAAGCGCATGGAGGTCACCGATTTGGCCGGCGCGCTGAACAAGGCGCTCGGGCTGCCTGAGCCCGGCCTCGAGATGCAGGAGGACACACTGGTAAACTCCGGTGGCAGGCCGGCGATGTATCGCTTTTCCCTCCAGGGCGAGCGCCTGCTGACGTTGCTGCGCTACACCGACCCGCGCGGCTACGGCGCCCCGCGCGACGCAACGTTGAATCTTGAGGGCGGTGTGAAAGTCAGCATCAAATTCGGGCGGGTGGATACCAGCGAATAGTAAACGTTTCCTCGTCGAGTCGGGTCTAATCCTACAGGGCCGATCGGGCATTAAGCGCATGGCGAAGGCCTTTCTTTGGTTGAGGAGAAAGGAAATGCGTGTAATTCATTCGTGAAATGGCCTGGGCCGGCACCGGGGAGAAAACCCTGAAGGTATTCCGGCTGGCGAGCGCGAAGCGGCCCTGGAATGCTACAAGAAGGCGCTCGAACATGAGAGCGGCCATACGATGCAGCACAGCCAGTACGGGATCACGATCGACCGGGCGTGGCTGGAGGAGCGTCTGAAAACGCCGTTCACCTGGGGAAAATGATCCCTGGACGGCCCGTCAGGGTATGGCAATGTTGAACAGCAGGTCTCCATAAACCCACACGATCCCGCATTCCCTCCCTCCCCACGCTGAATATGGCGGGCAGGCGCCACAGGCCGGTTCCGGACGGCGGAACTCGATGGGCCCGGATTTAATCCCGCCCCTGGCGCTCATTTTCGCAAAGGCCAGGCTGCTGCCAGCGTTGCCGAGCAACGCGGTGATGTAGCTTTTCTTGCCGTCCCGGTGCATCGTCGGAAAACTCCAACTCCCGGTTTTTTTCATCGTGGCGTTCTTCGGCAGGAACCTCGAGAATTTTCCGCCGGCGATCTTGAGTTGTGTCGTGTAGACATCGTACCAGTGGTTGCTGATGGGCGGAGGGGCGCCGGCCTTGGCCACACCAAAAGCCAGCAAATAGAGGTTCTTCTTGGGGAGCGGGATTAGTGACGCGCCCTGAAAGAATCCGCCATAAATGAAATCATTGTATTTCTTCTGCGATGTGATGTTGCCGTCCCGGTCGAGGGTCATGATTACGGCTGTTGGTTTATCCTGCTGCGAGGTTTCTTCGTCGACCATCGACAAGCCGAAGTAGACAAAACGTCCGCCGTCCCAGATCGCGTCGCTCCCGGTAAAGAAGTAATCATGGATTATCCTGCCTGCACTCGGCGCGCCGTCGGCTTCGGCCTTACAGAAGATTAGTTTCAAGATTCCCTCCTCCGGTGGATCAGCGACATAAAAGATTCCCAGTTCGCTGCCTGTCCACTGCATGCGCGTGTGATTTCCGTACCAGTCCAGGCCGGGGATGCCGTCGAGAGTGTATTCGCTGAGTTTCTTACCTGTGGTGCTGTAGCGGGCCAGATAGTATTTCAGGTGCCAGTTGCCGCCGGTCTTCTTCCCCGCGGTGTGAACGATGGCAAAGGAATCACCCATCCATTCGATCTTCGGCTCGGTACCGTACTGTTTCTTGGCCAGCCTCTTTGGGCCGAATAGTGTCTTGCCGTTGCTGTCGACAACCATAAAGAACGAGCCGGTTTTGTTTTTGTCGTGCCAATAGTCATCGTAAACAATACCGAAGACTGAGCCGCTCCAGGCGATGTCCAGGCTCTGGCCTCGCGGCTCCTTCGCAGCCTTGACCAATGCCAACGGCTCATCGAACTTAAAGCACTCCTGGGCGGAGAGCAGGGAGGTAAAGGCAAGAGTTAATGCTATTACGCAGACGGCAACACGCCCTTTCATAATCGACCCCCAAAAAATAAGCGGTTTATTCGTTATCTGTCGAAGATATTAGTATATTATGCACGATTTGCTCAACCTCGTTGATTGTTACGGCAAATGGGTCCCGGCTGTGGATTTGTTGCGCGCTCTTGCATGCCCCCCGGCGAACAAGGACAATGAGTAACGAGAACCGAAACAAGGAAAAACCGTCAATGAGCCGACACCGCCTTTTCTGCAGCAGGAAACGAATAGTTGACGGCCTGTTCACCATCGCGGGCGAAGAGGCGCACCACGGTGTGAACGTCTGCCGCTTGCGTCCGGGTGATGAGGTGTTCGTATTCACCGAACAGGGCAGCGAGTTCCGCTGCGAAGTCGAAGCAGCACGCAAGGGCCAACTCAAGGCGCGGATAATCGAGAAGTTGACCGATGAGGTGGAGTCGCCGTTGGCGATCACGCTGATCCAGGCAGTGCCGAAGGCTGCAAGGCTGGAGCAGATTATCGTTCATGCCACCGAGCTGGGGCTGTCACGGCTGGTTCTGGTGCAGAGCGAGAGGGCCTTTCGCGGGGAGCGACCCGACCGCTGGCGGAGGATGGCGTTGGAGGCAGCGAAGCAGAGCGGGCGCAGGATGATTCCCCGAATTGAGCCGGCCGTGCCTTTCGATAAACTCGACTTCGACGGCTTCACCGACTCGCTTAAGCTACTCGCCTGCGAGAAACCTTGCGCCGGATCGCTTTCACGCATCGCCGCAGAACACGGGGGAGTAGGATCGGTTGTGATCGCCTCGGGTCCCGAAGGGGGATTTACCGAAGCGGAGATGCGGCGCCTGCTGGAGGCAGGATTCCTGTGCATCTCGATGGGACCGCGAGTGCTGCGGACGGAAACCGCATCGCTAGCGTTGATGGCGGCGGTGCAGTGCCTTCTGGGCGACTGGGAACCGAAAGGCGGCGCGGAACCGCAATGCGGCTTGTAGCGGAATACGCTTCGGTTGGCGCACCAACAGCCCCCCAAGCGGACGTTACGTCTTAGCAAGCGCCCGAACTAAAAGATACCCATAATCACGGCAGGCTATGTGAGCCTGCAGATGGCCATTGTCATCTCGAAGCCGAACTCCAGCCATGGAACCTGGACGAAACGAAAACTGAATCCCGCGCCGGCAAGCAAACCGCTGATCTCCTGCTCCGTAAGGTAGTACTGGTAGCACCTGTGTTCCCTACCGCCGAGCTCCTCCTCGAAGATCGCGCCGTAGCCTCCTCCCCTAGAGCTGTTGTCAATGACGATCTCGTTGCCCAAAGACAACGCCTCCTCGATATCCGCCGGACGGTAGTCTAAAAAGAAACGACCGCCGGGGCACAGCACTCTGGCAACGCCGTGGACAAAATCATTCCTTTCCTCTTCAGTCAGGAGGCCTCCAATGGCGTTGCCGATGCAGATGACGGCTGCAAAATAATCCTCAGCGAACAGGCGGGCGATCTCCGGCAGTTCGCCTTCAACCAGGTCGGCCAGAGGATCATGCTCACGTGCGCGCCCGATCATCTCGGGCACGGCATCCATGCCGACGAGGTCGATCCCCCGGCGCTCGAAATAAGCAAATGTGCGCCCGATGCCACAGCCGGCGTCCAGAACGGGCCCCTTGGTGATCTCGCGTTCGAAGATCTCTTTTTCGACCGGCTGCAGGTCATTAGCGCCCGTCCAGTGAGTTGCCTCCGCGCTGCAGAAATCCTTGTAGAGCTTGCGTAATTCGTCTTCGCCGTAACCCATTCAGTCAACCTTCAGGTGCGCTTGCGGCCCCAAATCAGGTTGTCGAGGCTAATCCGGTTGGCACCGCGCATCGAGAGGTAGAAGATCAGCAGAAGCACCCCGAGGTAGGGCAGAATATTCGGCATGAAGCCGAAGAAGGGCGAGGCCACCAGGTGGCCGAACACCAGCATCAGCATGAAGATGCAGAGAACGACAGCCGCCAGCGGTGTAAGCAATCCCAGCACGAGCAGGATGCCACCGATCAGCTCGACGAATACGTCGAAGTAACCGGCAATCGGCAGGAGGAAGCCCGGCAGCCACGTCCCGGAATAGCCTTGCACGAAGGTCTCCTGGACGAAAGCATCAAGGCCGACGATTCCCAGCTTGAGGTAAGCGCCGAACAGAAAGATAAAGCCCAGTGCCAGCCGTGCGAACAATGCGGCCCAGCTTCCGCCGCTATCGATCTCGCGCTCGCGGCCATGGAAGAGAAGGGCGTCGACGCTGAACATGTTACCCATTCGCTCCAGCAGCAGAATCAGCAGAATCAGGAGGTAATAAGGCAATATGTGTCCGGAGAGGACGGCAACCGGATCTCTGATAAGAATACCGACCAGCAACACGAGGAACGCAAAGGCGAGAGCTATACCCGCCCAGCGGGTCAGGAATCCCGCCAGGATCATTACCCCGGCGATCAGTAGCACCCATGGAATGACAAAGCCGATGCCGCGAGCGATCAACATCAGGGCGGGGCTGCCCTCCTCGCCGGCCCAGCTCATCACCCAGAGTTGCGAATCGGGAGGCCAGTTATCGAAAATCTCGCTCTCGAATGTCGCGCTCTGGCCCTCCTCGCCGGGAGTCGTTAAAAATATCATCGAAAAACCGGCGGTGATGATCACCAACGCCAGAAACAGGCGCAGGAAAAGTGCTACCCAGCTGGCCGCAAACTCTTCTCTCATGGTTCCCCCCATTGCCTTCGGAATATCGATGGATAATTTATTGCATGGAGAGTCCGCCAGCGCAAGTATCTTGTTCAATGAATCAACGGACTCTGCGATCAGCGTCGCGGCTGATATACTTGTCGGTGGGCAGGCAGCATAATGAAAGAGCAGGATGAAGGCACGCAGCGCACAGCAAAGCTGATCGAGGTGCGCGACTTGGTGGTCCACTTCCCGCCCCCTCGTTTCACCCCCGGAAGCGGGCGGAAATCCCTACGCGCGGTCGAAGGGATCAGCTTCTCGCTCGGCGGGGGCGACGCGGTGGGGATAGTGGGCGAATCGGGCTGCGGCAAGAGCACGATAGCGCGCGTGCTGGTCGGGCTGCAACGCCCCACTTCCGGCGAGGTGTTTTTACGTGGTGCTCCGGTCGATTTCGACAGGCCCCAACAGCTGCGGCGTGCGGTACAGCTGGTTTTCCAGGACCCCACATCTTCGCTCAACCCGCGGATGAGAGTCGGCACGCAGATCACCGAGCCGATACGCGGGCATCTCGGCGTGAAATCGCGCAGAGAGCTGAAAGAGGCCGCCGAAGAGCTACTCGTCAAAGTGGGACTTTCACCCGACGACTCCCGCCGCTACCCGCACCAGTTTTCCGGGGGGCAGCGGCAGAGGATTGCGTTGGCCCGGGCGCTGGCCATCGGACCGAACCTGCTTGTGGCCGACGAGCCGGTCGCCAGCCTCGATGTGGCAGCACAGGCGGAGATCGCCGAGCTGCTGGTCGGGCTCCACAGGGAAAACAATCTGGCGCTGCTGCTGATCTCACACGATCTGGCCGGAGTGAGCGCGCTGACGGAGCGTGTGATCGTTGTTTACCTGGGAAGGGTGATGGAGGATGGGCCCTCGGGGCAAGTGCTCAAGCAGCCGGAGCATCCGTACACGCGTGCCCTGCTCGACGCCGCGCCGAGGTTGCGCAGGTGCCAAAATGAAGAGCGGATCCTGCTGCAGGGTGATCCCCCGAGCCCGTTCGAGCCACCGTCGGGTTGCGTGTTCAGGACGCGCTGTCCATTTGCTTTTGATCGCTGCGCCGCGGAAGTGCCGGGACTATTCGACTTTGGGGACGGAAGGCGCACCGCTTGTCTGCTTTGCAGAAAATGAAACTCAATAGAAATCGCAAACTTGCGCAGCTTTTGTTATCCATCAGCTCTCTGAACTCGATTTTGGATACTTACGTAATATATTATTGGATTCGGTAATACCTAATTTCCAGCAAGCAAAGGGGGGCTTAGCATGACAAATGATGAGAAAACTGTTTTTGCGTCTTCGCGGAGAGACTTTTTCAAGCTCGCGGCCGCGGTCTCAGCAAGCTTCGCCCTCGACAAATCACGCTTGAGCCTGATGTTGCCGGGAACTGAGGGCAAAGATAAATGGCCTGTTGTCGTCATCGGAGCCGGCCTGGGAGGGCTCTGCGCCGCCGCACACCTGGCGAGAGCGGGATTCCCGGTCACCCTCGTTGAAAGACATGACCGGCCTGGCGGTTACGCAACCTCCTTCGAAAGAGCAAACGGCAAGTATGAATTCGACGTTTCGCTACACGCCACTGCCAGCGCCCGCGAGGCGCTGCGAGCCGTATTCGAGGGAGCCGGGATCGCGGACAATGTAGAAACCATCGAGTTGCCGGATCTATGCCGCATCATCACGCCGGACTATGACCTCACCTGGCCGCAGCGGAATCCGGACGCCATCGCAGACCAGCTTTGTGGCCTGTTTCCGAAAGAGTCTGGGGGCATCAAGCAACTCTTCGCCGAAATTCTGGGAATCCTCGACGAGGCGATGCTGCCTTTCGACCGAGACTCCGTACAGGAACGGATGGCATTCCCGACAACGCATCCCAAGATGTGGAACATCCGCAATAAAACCCTCGGCGATTTGATGGACGATTACATCCGCGATCCAAGGCTCAGAAGTATCTTTTCTTCCTTCTGGGGATACTATGGGCTCCCGCCATCCCAGCTCTCTGGCTTCTATTACGCCGTTGCCACGGCCTCTTACATGCGCTACGGCGGGCATTACATCATCAATCGCTCGCAGGATCTGAGTAACGCGTTGATGCATGTAATCGAACAAGCCGGCGGGAAGGTTATGCTGGAAACGGAAGCGACGGGAATTTCCCTCAAGGACGGATCGATCGATGCCGTGGCGTTGTCCAACGGCAGCTTAATACCGGCAAGATCCGTAATCTCCAACGCCAGCGTGCCAACGACGATGGCCATGCTACCCGACGAGGGGCTCCCCCCGGGTGTCGTGGCGTACCAGGACAGGATGAAGAGTTATCGCCCCTCGCTGTCGACTTTTATCATCTGGCTCGGCCTCAACCACGAACTCCGTGAAGAGATCAAAGGTTACGAAATATTTGTCAGCAAAGGAGATGATGTCGAAAAGAGTTACGAGGCATGCCTAGCGTGCGATTCAGATAATGTCGATCTCGCCGTGACTGTTTACGACAACGCCTACAAAGGATACTCCAAGCCGGGGACCTCGACGTTGAGCATCATGACCCTGAGTGGCTACGAGCCCTGGCGGCGCTTCGAGACCGACTATTTTACAGGCAGGAAAGGTGAGTACAACCGCGAGAAGGAGCGCATTGCGGACATCATGATCGAACAAGCGGAGAGGCTGGTTATACCCGGCCTGCGCTCGATGATCGAAGTCAAAGAAATTGCGACACCGCTTACCAACGTGTTCTTCACAGCCAATCCGGAAGGAGCCATATACGGCTACGAGCAATCTATGGCAAACTCTTACATGAATCGCCTTCCGATAATGACGCCCATTGACGGCCTGTACTGCGCCTCGGCGTGGACCAGCCCAGGCGGCGGGTATCAGCCCTGCTTGGAATCGGGGCGCAATGCCGCTTTCATGGTAATGAGAGAATTCGAGAACAAAGCCTAGCGTTCACACAGCACTGCCTTCGAAAGAGCGGCGATATCCCTGCATGTAAACTCCTGCCTGTAGTACTTCGTCTTGATTGGCCGGAGGAGTTATTGCCCGCGGAAGAAATGGGCATTACAGAGAGTAATGGATTAATGGATTATGTTCTTTCCTGTCCGCCGGAAACGGACGGCTTTGATTAATGGAGGAACAAAGAAAATGTTTCGCAACAAGATTTCAGCAGTCCTGATAACTGCGGTTTTGCTACTGGTCGGGCTTGGCAGCGGACTGATCATTGCAGCAGCCTTCACGTCAAGCGCAACAACCACCACGGCAACCAACGATTGGAAGTCGGAGATGGCCGCGCTGGATGCGCGGCTTGCCGGACTTCCGGCCCAGCAACAGACTTTCGTGCTTGTCTCCAAGAAAACCACTCCGGCAGTGGTGACGATTTCCAGCGAACGAGTTGTGCGCATGCAGAACTCCCAATTTCAGATTCCCGATGAACTGCGACGCTTTTTCGATGACGACTTTTTCTCTGACAGGCAGCCGCGCGAGCAACGCCAGCAGGGCCTCGGCAGCGGCGTTATCATCAACCCCGATGGCGTGATTTTGACCAACAACCATGTGGTTGCACAGGCTGACACGATCCAGGTGACACTGCCCGACAACCGCACCGTCGACGCCGAAGTGGTAGGCACCGATCCCGATTCCGACCTAGCGGTGATTCGGGTGAAAGAAAAGGGCCTGCCTTATATCGAATTCGGCGACTCAGATGCAATTGAGGTCGGCGAATGGGTGCTGGCGATCGGTAATCCCTTCAGCGAAGCGCTGCGCCATACAGTCACTGCGGGAATCGTCAGCGCCAAAGGCCGTTCGGTAAACATGAACATCACCTATGAGGACTTCATTCAGACCGACGCGGCAATCAATCCCGGCAACAGCGGCGGCGCGCTTGTCAACATGAAGGGCGAGCTTGTGGGGATCAACTCCGTGATCGCGTCGAGCACCGGAACCTTTAGCGGCGTGGGCTTCGCCATCCCCTCAAACCTGGCGAAGCAGGTCATGGAAAGCCTGCTGCAGCACGGCAAGGTGATTCGCGGCTGGCTTGGCGTAACGATCCAGAGCACCACCAATGAGATCGCCTCCGCACTGGGCCTTGACAGCCCGCGCGGTGCGATTGTGGTCGACGTAAGCGAGGGATCTCCCGCGGAGAAAGCGGGCTTGAAGCGCGGCGACCTGGTACTTGCTATCAATGGAGAGGAGATCAGCAATTCCCAGGATCTCACCAATCGTGTCGGCGCAATGGCGCCCGGCGCCAGTGTCCGTTTGAATGTGCGGCGTGACGGCGGCCCGACTGAGATTACCGTGATTCTCGGCGAGCGCCCGTCGAATCTGACCGCCGGCGGTGAAACCGCGCCCTCCGAAGAGAGCGACAGCATGCTCGAAGGGCTTGGAATGCAGGTGCGGCCGCTCACTCCCGAAATCGCCCGTCGACTTGGCTACGAGGACGAGCAAGGAGTGGTGATCACCGGCATCCGCAGCGGCAGCGTCGCCGAGCGCGCCGGGCTTCGCGAGGGCTACCTGATTCAGGAGATTAACCGCCAGGCCATTCGCTCGGTGAACGATTTCAACGATGCGATGAGAGGCCTCGAGCCAGGCGACAATGTGCTCTTCTATGTACGCGCAGGTAGGAACGGCGGCTACTTCGCGTTGAGAGTTCCGAACAACTAACAGTCAACTGAGCACGAAACAAACGGCGCCTCCTCGTGGGAGAGGCGCCGTTTTTTCTAATATCGCTAAGCCCTGCCGCCTATTCTTTCTCCCAGGGAGGCTTGCTGCTCTTACTGAACCCGTAGTGGGCGCCCTCGATCCGCTCGGTGCTGTGGTAATGGCGAGGGCCGGTGGCATAGACAAGCGGCGCGAAGAGGCTGTCGTCAACCCGGTCGGCACCGATGACCTTGTCCTCGTCGACCAGCAGTCCTATTACGTCGGCGACAAAGGCGTCGTGCACGCCCAGGTGCAGCACATCTCGCGTGCGGCACTCGAGGTTGACGGAGCACTCAACTATCAGGGGCGCGTTGACCTTCTCCGCTGGCTCAGCGGTGAAACCGCAGAGGGAAAACTTGTCCTCCTTGCGACCGCTGACAATGCCACAGAGATCTACCTCCCTTACCTGGTCGGCGGAGGGCAGGTTGAGCACAAAATCGCCGTTGTCCTTAAGCAGTGAGTGGCTGTGCCGCGATGGGCGAATGGAGGCATATACGATCGGCGGATCGCTGCAGAGGACACCCGTCCAAGCCAGTGTGATGATGTTGGGCTTGCTTTCCTTACCCCAGCAGCTCAGCAGCACCACAGGGGAGGTCATCAAGAAACGGTTGGGTGTGATGTTAACCTTGTTCATCGGGCATCCCTCATTTGTCGTTAGTCACTAATTACAATATACCATGGCATCGTACTTCCAACTGCAGAGTCCGCCTCGGGCAGACTGTTTTGCAATGACGCCGGTTGTCGCGAAGACGCTAGCGCGTAGCTACATCAAACGCGTTGAAGAACCCGATTTTATCCAAGTTGTCATGACTCTGATCGAGGAGGGAGACGGCGAGGCTGGGGGGGAAGGTAGGAACGATGCTATTGCAATGGTTGTAGAAATCCATTGCCCACTCCGCCGCTGCGGTCACTATCTCGGACAGCTTGCAGTTGGGCGGCTCGCCATGTGAAATCGTGCCTCCCTTTTCGACGCTGAATGCGCTGAGGCAGCGATGGCTGCGCATCAACGCGTCGCGCGTCTTGCGCAGGGCGTTGACAACGACGAAGACACCAAGCTCATCGAGCGCCGGCCTGCAGATGGTGGTCAGGCCCGCAACCAGAAGTTCCATGTCCTCAATGCCTACGTGGCGGTCGATCTTGCTTTCATCCATAGAAAGACGCTTGGGCGCCGGTTCCTCTCTGAGATGATCGCGCAGGGAATTGATACTGAAGGCCTGGCTGACATAAAGGGCGAGAAAATGTTCTCCCGAGGGAATCACGATGACCCTTTCCTCGCCGAGCGAGATCACAATGCGATGAACCGCCGCCGGAGCGGCCTCAATCTCACTCCTGATGCGGAACGCGATCTCGGAGGAGAAATCGGGATTCAGGCCGCCGCTGCAGTAGGCCAGGGCGCCGTCTTCCCGGGAGAAGGCTATTAGGTTCAGTAAGCCCTCGGCCTCCTCGATCTTCTTGAAAAAATCGCTCACTCGGCTTTTTCCTTCACAAGGCTTCTCAGTTTCTTCCTCGCGTCGGCGAGGTCGTCAGGCTCGATCTCGGCCACAAGGGTGCCACCCCACTGCGGAGCTATGAGGATATAGCCAGAGGGGATGCGCAGGCTGATGTCACGAACCTGGCTGTCGCCGAAGAGTCCCGCTATACGCTCCGAAAGGTAGAGGAAGCGCGAGGCGCTATCCTTCCAGGCGGAACCCGGTGCCCTTTCCGGAGAAATGTCGACCAGTTCCCCGTCCGGGCTCTGAAGCAGGGCCCATCGCGCTCCGGGGAGCGCGGAAAACGCCTCTGCAGCTGGAGAAGCTATAAGTCTAAGAGCTACATCCACCATTTTTTGGAAAATCACTGTCAGCTCGCGAGCGGGAATCTGTCTTTCCGAGCGGAGTCGACGAAGCGCGCGCAACAGACGGTCGTGATAGCCGCCCATACGCTGCTGGTTGGCCACTTGGTCCGCGCTGGTGGCCCTCCACTCGCCTTGCGCCCGGGCGATCACCTCCCCATCCGAAAGCAGAAGTGTGGTAATCCTCGGTTCGGCTGAGTGGACGATCTCCGACTGAATCAATAGCTCATCGTCTCCCCATTCCAGGCGGGAGAAGAGCCCTGCTGAGGTGCGCTCACTCACTTGAATATTGCTCCTGGCTCATACTGCAAGAACGCTGTCTCTTAATGCAATCTAGATGTGATCGCAGAGGAGTGTCAATGATCCATATCACCGGAGTGCAAACAATCCGGGAGGCAGATTTTTCCGGGTTCGGGCATGTTGTGCTTCCTCTCGTAGTGGTTTTCCGCAAATGACTGGCTTCTAATCCCTTGTGATAAAACAAGTTGCGGCATAGCCCCTGTTTGGCAAGAAGTTTGCCTGCATGAAAGTGGATCCTTTGCGCGCGGTGCGCGATCTTATGGAGGAGCATATGAGCTACAACCTGATTGAAAACCTCCTGGGGGTAAGCGGCACAGCGTTGCCGAAAGTCGCCTCCCGAACCGGCGCTTATCAGGCTGGGGGGGACAAGTCATTCGCGAGCGCTCTGGCAGAGGCCGCGGGAGGCATGGCCTCGCCAAACGGGACGCGGCGCTCGATTTCGGATATCGTTCTTTCCTCCGGGGGCGAGTTCGGAGACCTGATTAACCGCATGAATGCAGCCTCGACGCTCGACGAAAGGCTCAGCCTGGCCACCGATTTCCGCGATAGGGTCGTGGCCTCGCTGCAGGCCGCTGGCTATTCCGCGCAAGCAGGAGGCGAAGAGGATAAGATCGTCACAGAGGGCGTCACTTACGATATCCTGCGTTCTATTAACACGCTCGGCGCGCAAACTTCAGTTCAGCTTCATGTTGTCGGCGGCGGATACAATCCTTCTCTCGCATCCGGCGGTGGATGGACGGGACCGGCTTCTGAGGTGCTCTTCGCAACAGCACGCGATCGAGCGGATCTGATCGATCAGATCAACTCCGCATCGACCGTGGAGGAGCGGGAGCGCCTGGCTAGCGAGTTCCGCGATGCTGTGATCACCGCGCTCCGGGCATCAGGCCACACAGCTGAAGCGGTGGGCGGCGCCGATAAGATTGTGATCGACGGTCAGATGTACGACATCCTCCGCGACGTCAAGACCGTCGGCCGGCCTACGGCAGTGCAAATGCATTGGGTGGGCGGCACCGAAGGCGGCAATTCTTCAAGCCCCTACGTGGCGATTCTTTCGGCCGGACTCGGCGCGGGCGCAAGCTTGCTGGCGCAGATAAACGGCACCTCCAACCTCGACCAGCGGAAGACTTTGGCGCTGGAACTGAGGCAGCTCGTCATCGACGCGCTGAAGCAGTCGGGGTTCGCGGTCGGCGAGGGGTATGAGGCCGACAAGATCGTAGTTAACGGCAAGACTTACGATTTCATCCGCAGCCTTTTCTCTCCCAATGAGACGGCAACCCTGCAAGCGCTTCTGGTGGGATCCAAGGAGACGGCCTGAGTCGGGCAATTCGAACACAACGGCATTCCCATTCCCGTCCGGGATTTCGAGGTTGCTTCATCGCAGCGGGGAGAGGAGCGTTCTCGCTCCAGACTGACAAATAATCTGTTTGGCTCTCAGGTATTGCCACCCGCCCGGCCTTACTCGATCAAGCCCTCCACGGGACTGCTTGCCTGGGCGTAGAGCTTCTTCGGTATGCGGCCGGCTTCGTAAGCCAGGCGACCTGACTCGATCGCCATCCGCATCGCGCGCGCCATTTTCACCGGATCCTTTGCCTGGGCTACGGCGGTATTCATCAGGATGCCGTCGATGCCCATCTCCATGGCGACGCAGGCGTCACTGGCGGTGCCGACACCGGCGTCGACGATCACCGGCACGTTGGCAAATTCGAGGATGATGCGAAGATTGTTGAAGTTTTGGATGCCTGCTCCGGAGCCGATCGGGGCGGCGAGCGGCATTACCGCGGCGCAGCCGATCTCCTCCAGTTTCTTGCAGACGATGGGATCATCAAGCGTGTACGGCAGCACGGTGAAGCCTTCCTCCACCAGCACTTTAGCGGCCTCGACGGTCTGGGCGTTGTCCGGGAAGAGCGTAAGCTTGTCACCGATGACCTCCAGCTTGATCAGGTCGGTGCCGACTGCCTCGCGGGCCAGGCGAGCGGTGCGTATCGCTTCTTCGGCGGAGAAACAGCCGGCTGTGTTCGGCAACAGGGTGTACTTGTCGGTATCAATATAGTCGAGCAGGCTTTCGCCGCTTTCCAGCTTTACCCGGCGGATCGCTACGGTCACCATCTCGGCACCCGACTCAGCCAGCGCCTTCTGCATGAGGTCCATCGTGGCGTACTTGCCGGTGCCGATGATCAGCCGCGACTTGAATTCATGATTTCCTATTTTTAGAGCTGAATGGCTCATCGCTTTCTCCTGTAACATTTCACATCAACGGCATTTCCGGCTTCATTCTACCACATTCGGCCACTCAATCATCGCGAGCCCGTTTACCGTCTGTGGGCGCCGTGATAACATGAAACGTAAGACACGACTACCCCTACGTGGATAATCGACCGCATCCTGATTTACTTGGAGGTAGCATCGAATGAACGCTCTGTTCGTGGTTCTTGCTGCTGCGGTTTTGTTTCTCCTCGCTTATCGTTTTTACGGAAAACTGATCGCTCAAAAGGTGCTCGGCCTCGATCCCGGCCGTATAACGCCGGCACAGGAAATAAACGACGGCATCGACTATGTTCCCACCCGGCCGGCGGTGCTCTTCGGCCACCATTTCGCCTCGATAGCCGGGCTGGGACCGATAATCGGGCCCGCAATCGCTGTGGTCTGGGGCTGGCTTCCAGCCATCCTCTGGGTCGTGTTCGGCACGATATTCATCGGCGCGGTGCACGATTTCGCCGTGCTAGGCATCAGCGTCCGCCACCGCGGCCGCTCGATAGGCGACATCACCCACGAAGTGCTCGGGCCCCGCGCACGACTCCTCTTCATGCTGATTATCCTCTTCGCCATCGTGCTGGCGATGGGTGTTTTCATCCTGGTCATCAAAGACCTCTTCTCGTACTACGGGGCGGACGTAGCCGCCCGCGCACACCCGGAAGCAGTGCTGCCGAGCCTCGGGCTGATCGTGGTGGCTACGGCCATCGGCTATCTCATCTATAAGAAAAACCTGCCTTTCGGCCCGACAATTGCCGTCGGTGTTATCCTGATGTTTGTCCTGCTGTTCGCAGGCATCTATTTCCCGATCTTCATCGAGTTCAAGCAATTTTGGGTCTTCCTGCTGCTTGGCTATGCCTTCCTAGCCTCGGTGCTGCCGGTATGGCTGATGTTGCAGCCGCGCGACTTTCTCAGTTCGTTCAACCTCTACGCGATGCTTATCCTGCTGACCCTGGCGCTATTCTTCGCAAATCCAGGCATCGCCGCTCCCGCGCTAAACACGGCCGCGATGAATAATCCCGGAGCGCATCTGCCCGATCTGGTTCCGTTCCTGTTCATCACGATCGCCTGCGGCGCGGTCAGCGGTTTTCACTGTATGGTCAGCTCGGGAACCTCTAGCAAACAACTGCGTAACGAGAAGGATGCGCGCATCATTGGCTACGGCGGCATGCTGACCGAAGGCTTCCTGGCCGTGCTGGTGATCATCGGTTGCGTCGCCGGTTACTCCGCCGCGCAGTGGGGCCAGCTTTACAGCGGCTGGCTTGGCGACGCCGGTATCGGCATCAAGATCGGCGCTTTTGTCACCGGCGCTGCGAACATCGCAGCCTCCCTCGGTATTCCCCCCGTCGTCGGCAGCACGTTCTTTGCCGTCACCATCGTAGCCTTCGCTCTGACCACACTCGACACCGGCACACGCTTAACCCGCTATACCCTCGAGGAACTGTTCAGAATCATGCGTCTGCCGGCTTTTTTCACAAACCGCTATACGGCAAGTACCGTGGCGGTGGTGATGATCGGCTACTTCGCGCTCATGGAACTCGGCGGCAAGCCAGCGGGGCTCGCGTTGTGGAAGCTGTTCGGCACCAGCAACCAGTTGCTTGCCGGCATAGCTCTGCTCGTCGCAACGGTCTATTTCTTCAAACAGAAGCGTCCCACTTGGTTCACCTTCCTGCCGATGGTATTCATGCTGTCAATCACCACCTGGGCTCTCAGCGCCAGCCTCATCGGCTGGGTTGAGGCCGGGATTGAAAATAACCTGCCGTTGATCGTGGTCGGAGGTGCGACCCTGCTGCTGCTGGCGTGGCTTGTGATCGAAGCGATCGTTGGCTTCGCAGTGTTCTCGCGGCAAAGGCGGAGTCTGGAGAGTACAGTGCCCGCAGGCTCGGAGTGAGCCGGAAAGGAGCGCTATGCACGAAGCCGCTTGGATGGAAAAGAGGGTCTTCAGACGGATCCCCGCCTCAGCGGTTCTAGAGCTTTTCCTGATCGAGGAAGCCAACGGAACCTTGGCGAAAGCGCCCAGGCGCCAGGCGGAGTCTCTTAACATCTCCGCCGGCGGTATCCTGCTCAACGCTGACATCAGGTTACCCATAGGGATGCGCGTCGGGCTCAAGCTCGATCTGGAGTCGATATACAGCATGAATGCTGACTGGGAGCCGGACAAGGACCACGAAACTGCGCAGTCGATCGAGGCCATTGGCAAGGTGGTGCGCGTCAAGGGCGCCGAAGAGATCGGCTACGAAATCGCTCTGGCATTCGATGACATGTCGGGCAAGGACGCCAAAGTTCTGCGGGAACTGCTGTCATCCTGATACTCAGAAATCGATAGGACTTGGAATGTCCTGATCCACTTTGGAGAGAGAATATTGACTGATAACAAAAAGGATCAGCGTCGTTACCACCGCTTCAACGCCGCCGGAGGCTCGGAGGTTGTGCTGCTGGACGAGTCGGGCAAGACGATGAGGCGCGCGGGGGAGTCGTTGAACATGTCGGTCGGGGGATTGTTGATCAGTACCAACGAAAAACTTCCGCTGGGTGCTACGGTACTGCTGAAACTGAACCTTGACGAGCCGGCGGAACGCAAATTTGAGGCGTTCGGCCGGATCTCGAGGATCAGCGAGAGAAGCGATGGCGGCTACGACATCGCGGTCACCTTCGAGGCCGTAGAAGGGAAGGAATCGGCTGGGCTACTATAGCCGATGAAGGCGAGTTGACTCCCGACGTGCTCATGAGCTGGGAGTGAAACTCGTTGAGGTCGTTGCCGACAGCCCGCCATAAGATGCCGTCACGCTCACGACCACCGTGTAGCCGACCGTGGCACTTGAGATGTAATAGTCAATCACACACTTCCCGTCGGAGACTGTTGTGCCGTAATGCGTCGTGTCGGTGGTCTTGTAGTGAGCGACAGTCTTGACCGACGCACCGGAAACCGGTCCACCGAGCTGATCGGTGACGGTCACGTAGATCTTGACGTGGCTGTTGCGCTTGGGATTGGAGGGAGAAGCGTAGGCCGAGACGTTGATTAACTTTTTTGTCCCGATGAAGAATGTCTTTGCTGCTATTCCGCTGCCGTCAGCAACAGCGCAAACACGGCCTTAACTGTTGATTTTCTCAATGTTGTCACCGAAAAACCTGTCAAAGGTCATTATATGATCTCTCCTTTATATGGAACAGATCGATGCCCAAAACCGGAAAGCAATGGATTAAAACTTACCGCTTCTTCCGCCATCCTTGACGCCGGGAGGCCGGATAGTGCAAAAATGGCGGATCATCCGGTGCAATGACTTTGCATTTAACGCCGTGCCTCACAAACGGCACGGCTTCGCGGAGGAAGGGCGATGATCGAGAAGATCCAGCAGGAGATGAAGGCGGCGATGAAGAGCGGAGACAAGTTGAAGCTCGGCGTCCTGCGAATGACTCTTTCCGAGCTGAAGAACGCTGTGATCGCCAAGGGCGGTGAACTTGACGAGGGCGAGATGTTGGCCACGATCCAGAAGGCGTTGAAGAAGCGGGAGGAGGCTGCGGCAGCGTTCAGCGACGGCGGGCGAGAGGAGCAGGCGGCCAAGGAGGAGTCCGAGGCTGAGATTCTGCGAGCTTATCTGCCGGACAAACTCAGCCCCGAGGATCTGGAAAAGGCAATTGATGAGGTGATCGCCGAGACCGGCGCTACCAGCAAGCGGGAAATGGGGCAGGTGATGAAGGAGATCATGTCCCGCTACCGAGGGCGGGTGGACGGCAAGGAAGTCCAGGGTCTCGTCGCCTCGAAGCTCGATTGACGATGAGCAAACCGCGCATCGCGGTTTTCTCCCCGGCGCCGCCGGTGCCGTCGGGGATCAGTGACTACGTCGCCGAACTACTACCGCGCCTTGCCGGCGACATAGAAATCGATCTCTACCTGGACGGCTTCGAAACCGATAGCGCAGCGCTGAAGAAGTTCGTGCACTGCCGCCCGGCGGAAGGATTCCGCGACGAGCACGAGCGGATTCCTTACGACCTCTGTGTCTACCACCTCGGAAACGCCCCCTGCCACAACTACATCTATCCCTTCCTCTACAGCGTTCCCGGGTTGACCGTTCTGCACGATCTCTCGCTCCACGACACGCGCCTCAAGATCGCGATCGAGGGCTGGCGCGGCGAAGATTACCGCGCGGAGATGGCCGCGTCCTACGGCGAGCGCGGAGAGACCGCAGCCGAACTTGCGCTGGCTGGCATGCACAGCAGCTTTCTGCTGCGCTCGTTCACGCTTTCCGAATTACCCGTCCGCGCGAGCGTCATGACGGTCGTGCATGAGGAGTGGGTAGCCGGGAAGATAAGAGAAGCCGTGCCCAGCGCGCAGGTGCGCTCCGTGCCTATGGGCATGGATGCAGCCAAGGTGGCTCAGGAGCAGATCTCCGCAGCGCGGGAGAAGTTCAGCATACCGAAAGACTCCTTCCTGGTCGGCACGTTTGGTCTGCTGACTCCGGACAAGGGGATTGCGGAACTGCTCGATGCGTTCGCCCGGCTGCTGAAGCAGCGTCCCGACGCGCGGTTGCTGTTAGCCGGGGGAACCGGTGAGGATTTACCGCTCGATCAAATGATCGCGGAAAAGCGGCTCGAGGGGCTGGCGATCCCGACCGGTCGCCTGCCGATGGATGAATTCCTCGCATTGATGGCGGCGTGCGACGTGGCCGTCTTCCTGCGCTGGCCCACGCGCCGCGAGACATCCGCGGCCGCTTTGCGGGCAATGGGGCTGGGTACCGCGACAGTTGTTTCCGGTCTCGCCCACCTGCGCAACCTGCCGGACGACGCAGTGATCAAGGTGCCGGTGGTCGATACCGAGCGTCATCTCGGGCGAATTCTTTACGAACTTGCCGAGAACGAACCGTTGCGCAAGCGGCTCGGCGCGACAGCTAAACGATACATCATCAAGAGGCATTCGTGGGATGCCGTTGTCGAACGCTGGCTGGATTTGACAAGCGAAGCCGTCGACCTGGCGAAAACAACCGAAATCGATCACTCGTTCCTACCCGCGCACCTGCGGCAATGAATACTTACCGCTGAGAGCGCATAGGAAAGCAAAACAGGGGCGCTCCGAAAGGTCTTTACGTTAACGAGTTTGTTAATCCCTCGCGGTATTGCGCGCGGCCTGGAGGAAGAGGAACAACAACGCCGGACTAAGGATTTTTTCGGCGAACTCTATCCAGCCGATGTCAGGGCTGCTGATGATTTTACTCGGCCTCATTACGACCGATGTCATCTGCAGCGAGTGCAACAGGGCGTCCCCGAAATTGAGCGTGACATCAACGGGAACAATGCCGCTTTCACGGATGACATTGCCATCCTCAATGCGGACAGTCTCCCTGTAACAATCAAAATACGCCGGTCGGCTATCATAGAAGAAAACGGCGAACGAGAGGATGCAGGCTAGCCAGAAGACGAGCGCCCTGATCCATCGCAGGCCGAAGCCATTGAGGAAGCGGTAACCGAAGAGAAAGATCTTCTGGAAGAAGTTAGCTTCGCCGTGCAGCTTGCACTCCAGCTCACCCGCACGCATCCTGCGCGACAGGCCTTTCGCGTGTTGCTTCTCCATCTCGTGCTTTAGTGTCCTGTAAACAGTCTCTGCGGCCCCGAACCTGTCTCTCTTTTTTCTTAACTTAATGACTGTTTTCCCAAGCCAGCTGATTCCGAAAATTCCTCGGAACCGGCCTAACCAGAGTATTATCCTGTCTAAAAAGCGTGATTTATCCAGCCCTTCTGTTGGGTCTACCTCTTTTTTCTCCTCTCCTTCTTCTAATTTCTCCTCGCTTTTCTTACCATAACGAGCATAACGCTCCTCGTATATCGCCTCGTTAGGCCTGCCCAATAGCCACGAGGAACACTGCCAGCCCTGCGTAGTCGGTCTGCCGAACTTGATTCGATCAAAAACCACCTCTCTTATAAACGGCCCACCGAGTGCGACAGTGCTCAAATCGATATTTGTGAATTTAGCCCTTTCGAGGTAGACGTTCTCAAGAGACGATGGAGCACTTAGATCCTCGTTGCGAAAAACAACATTACGAAGAGTAAGGACTCGCCTGTATGTGAGATTGTCCGCTTCGAGTCTCTTTATTTCGGAATCCTCAATCGACACATTGCCTATTATTCTAGCTCTTTTAAAAATCAGAACGGCAGGAAGGTACTCTCTTTCCGAATATGTTCTGATGAGAACGTTCTTCTTCAGCAGGGAATTTTCAAAGTGTATTTCTGCGTCCTTTGATACAATATCAATTAATAAAGCATCGCCGCCGAATGCTGCCCTCTCAAACCATACACTGCCGCTGAAGGCAGCTTCATGGAAGTTTGCGCCGTTACTGAAGGTAGCTTCCTCAAACCATGCGCCGCCTTTGAAGGCCGTCTCTTCGAACCAAGCGTCGCCATTGAAGGTGACCCCTTCAAATCGGGCGTCAACGTTGAAGGACGCCTCGTTGAATCTGGCAACTCCACTAAAGGAGGCGCCATCGAACCTTGCAAATCCGCTAAAAGTGGATCTTTCGAACCACGCGCCACCATTGAAAGTGGCTTTGTCGAATCTTGCTTCGCCGCTGAAGATGGCTTCTGGGAACGAGGCGTCGCCGCTGAATGTGGTTCCGTAAAACCTTGCGTCCTTGCTGAATGCAGCTTTGCTAAACTCAGTGTCCTCACTGAATGTGGTTTTGCTAAATTCAGCGTCCTCGCTGAATTTGGCCTTATCGAAGTTTGTATCACCACTAAAAGTGGCTTTATTGAATTCGGCATTCCCGACCAATGTAACATCATTAAACAGCGCTTTTGAGCGGAACGTAGCTTCGTTGAACCGGACAATGCTGCTAAACGTTGCTCCGAAGAATCTAGCTTCCTTACTAAATGAGGATTTGTTAAATACTGCGTAGCCGTTAAACGAGGCTTTATTGAATACCGCTTTGCCAAAGAACGTGGCTTCGGAGAACCAAACGTTTCCGTTGAATATGGTTTCAGTGAACCCTGCGTAGCCCTTAAACGTTGCCCCATCGAACCGTGCATTGCCGCCGAAGGTGGCATTATCGAACAAGGCATCGCCGCCGAAAGTAGCCCCAAAGAATCTAGCACCCTTACTGAATTTGGCTTTATTGAATCCTGCATTGCCATTGAATTCGACCGCGTTAAAATCAGCGCATTTGTTAAATGTAAAATTGTAGAAATTTGAACAGGCCGCAGGGAATTTAAATCCTACAAAATTATGTCTCTTTACTCCGCTTTTTTCACCTCCCAACAAATATTCTGATGGCTGGCCTTCCATGAAAAGTTCAAATTCCTGCTTGAAAGCCTTTTCCTTCCTCTCGTACTGCGTACTGTGAAACAAGCAGTATTTCTCATCAGGACCACCATCCTCCCAGACAGGTCGCGAACACTTACATCCCCCTCCTAGCCTCTCCCTTTTAATTTCATAAGCGCATATCTTTTCTTCAGGCATGAACAGTTCCCCCGAATCGGAATCATATAAGCGCTGTGATGTGTTGTTATTGTTGCAAATTATTAATCAAAAATAAATACAAGAATTCAGGAAGGTCGTCGCGGGTATCACTCAACAAGCGGGATTGTCCGCGTAGTGAATTTTCACGGCAGAAACGCCGAGGGCGCAGGGGGAAGAAAATTACGGGCGGCATAAATGCCGCCCCTACTATTAATCATCTGCAGTCAGCCGTTATTCAACCGCCTATTTCACGGCGGGCAGGTATTTCTTTTCGATCTTGGCGACGACGGTGTAGTTGGGATCGACGATCTGGCTGATGTGGTTCTCGCCGGCCTGGCTGATCAACTGCAACGCATCGAGCCGCCCGAATCCATAATCGCGCTCGAGCCAGAGTACTAGTTCGCGCAGTGCGATGCGGTAGGCGTCCTCAAGCGGGCGGGTGGAACCGATGGCCATGATCCACTCGCCTGTCTCGGCGAGCGGCCAGGGTGTGCGGAGGCCCTTGATCAATTCGACACGAAGTTTAACATTCATCGCCGCCTCGACGGCTGTGCCGATCACCTCGCCGCCGCCCTGCACCAGGTGGCCGTCGCCGAAGCTGAGCAGCGCGCCGGGGACATTGACGCCGAGATAGACAGTCGCGCCGACGCCGAGCTCAGGGGTGTCCATGTTGCCGCCGAAATCGCCGGGGACGATGCTGTAGCGCACCT
>Ga0307378_10002914_pt1 | contig 25525 bp, 11 predicted proteins | sample UN1MG_FD_202238 | JGI IMG/M metagenome (GOLD analysis project Ga0307378, IMG submission 202238) | Soil microbial communities from Risofladan, Vaasa, Finland - UN-1 | ecosystem: Environmental > Terrestrial > Soil > Coastal area > Acid sulfate soil | place: Finland: Risofladan, Vaasa | collected...
GATACCGTCGGGCCGACCAGGTACGGGCTGACGTCCCACTGGCGAACCTCGACATAGAAGCCGGCCGGCGCGTCTCGGCTGTTCAGCATATCCCAGGAGAGTTGCACTTTCCCCGCTGAGTGGGAAGGATTGCAGTAGAGGTGCGGCGCAAATCCGTGCTGCAGCCCCGGCGCGTCCAAGAATTTGAGGCTCTGATTGCCGGTCGCGGCCGTGTCCGTTGAGACGACCAGCGCGCTCTGTTCGCCGCCTTTGAGAACCCTCACGTCGAGGGGCTCCGCGCCCGGCTCGTCGCCCTCGAAGTCGAAGTCGACGACAAACGGCGGCTCGACCGGCGCGGGAATCTCATTGAGCGGCCGGTTTTTGTACTGCTTCGGTAGCTCCACCCAGTCCTTGTCCCCGTACAGGCCCGTGTTGCTGAGATCGATCGGCTTGAAGCCGAGCTTCAGGGCGGGTGAGTCCGGTCTCAACCGGAAATCGTCGTTCGCCGCGTCGACGAAGAGGGGATCGGCAACGATCGATCCGACGTCGTTGCCCTTCGTCTTCCAGGCCGCGAAATCCATATCGGTGAACCTGGGCTCGCCGGCCGTGCTCCAGTAGACGTTCCCGCCCACCTTCCAGTCGCCGCTCTTCCACACGCCGCCGAGCATCTGCTCAATATCGCCAAAGACGACGTTGCCTTCTGCAATGTAATGACACGGTTTGTCCTCTCGACATCTCTGAAGCTGACCTTTTCCGCCCAGAGCGAGGACGTTGTTCCGCACGATGTTGTCCTTGCCGTAGTGCTGGAACAGCGGGCAAGTCCGCACTCGGTAGACGACGTTATTCTCGATCAGAATCTCCGAACTGCCTTCGTCCGGATACACTCCCGAGCCGTGGGACACGTGAGCGTAGCTGTAGACGTGGTGCATGTGGTTGTAGCGCTCCGTGGTTCCTGGAGAGATGCCCAACGTGTAGATGCCGCCCATATCACTAAGCCCGTCCCCATTGCCGAGGTGATGAATATGGTTGTAATCCAAGATGTTGTGGTGAGCGGAGCTGGGCTGGAAGCCCCAGGACCAGCCGCAGGAGACCCCCGAGTAGTCGAAGTTGGATATCTCGTTGTGGGTGACCTTGTTGTAGGAGCTCCTGCCGATCCAGACGCCGTGTGCGCCGTGGAACAGATGCGCGCCGTCATGGATGAAGTTGTTGTCCACAACGATGCGCTGGGTAGGAGTTGTCTCATGCAGACCCCAGCCACCGCCGATGTAAACGCCGCCACCGCCGAGATCGTGGACGTGGCAACGTTGGACACGGTTGTCTTCACAGCCGGCGGCCAGCCAGATTCCGTGAGCGCCGCAGTGGGCAATCGTGCAGTCCTCGAAGCTCGCGTTACGCAACCCGGTCGCCATGATCAGCCCGGGCTGATAGATCTCGCCCTGCCCCGGGTTTCGCAGTCGTCTCAAGTTCGCGTTGGAGTGTAAGAACGAAATGCCCTGAAAGTGCACGTGCTCGATGATTTCGCCTTTCGACGCATTCCCATTGAAGCTGACCAGCGTCGACACGAGCGCCGGGGCAACGACTTCGACGTCCGCCATCGTCTCGCCCGGCAACGGATAGTAGTAGAGAGTGCCCGTGACCCGATTCAAATACCACTCACCGGGCTCGTCCAGCTCCTCGAAGACGTTCTCGACATAGTACCGCTGCTGCCGCTCCCAGTGCCCCATGGGCCAAGGCGCCGGTTCATGAAGCTCGACCAGGCCCGCCTCGGTGTCCACGTTGCGGACATGATGGATGGAGGTCTCCCAGGAATGATAGACAACGAATATGACTTCGCGTAAATCGTCCCATTCTTTCACGTCGCCTTCGTGGAAATAGAATCCGCGTGCATTGCCTTTGGATGCGGGGCCGTCCGTGCGCAGGAACGAGCCCTTGTTGGGGACCCTGGCCCGTGTCCGGCGCCCGCCGTTCACAAAGAGCTGGTTGAAGCGCCATTTCCCGCCTGTCTTTGCCGCCGGGACGGTAGCTCGCCACAGCTTTCCACCGCACCGAGTCCGGCTCTGTTCACTGTCATCTGCTTTCCAGCCCCGGATCACGTCGCCGCCACTGATGACGGGCTTCTCGCCCGGATACGCCTGGTAGGTAACCGGGCATTCCTTGGTCCCCGAGTCCGCGGCCGTGAACACAATCGGCTCGGTCTGTGGATAGACGCCACCTCGAAGCATGACGGTCACCGGCTTGGCCAGCCCGCCCCTTGGCGTCTTTGTTTCGCGAATGATGTCTCGGGCCTTCTGGACGGAGGCCAGCGGACCGTCCGTCCCGTCCGCGTTGGGTTCGCCAAGCCGACCCGACCACGTGTCGTTGCCCACGGTCGACACATAGAGACTGAGTTGTTCGGCATTACTCCGCGCGCGTTGAGCAGGCACCTCTTGGGCCGGAGAATTGGATGCGCGGCAGACCAGACACGTGAGCATCAGAAGCGGAGAGATGCCGTAGGCTGCAGACCGGAAATTCTGTGCGAACATGTGAGTGCCTCTCCTTCGCTGGGGGCCGTCCAGTAGGCGTCGATGATACGTTGTCGCAGTGCGCCACACGGTGTTGCCAAGATTCTGAAGCATATTTCCCACCGTTCGGCGAACCAGTTGATTGAGCCAAGTGTAGTCAGAGCGGAAAGGCTTTGCCAGTACCCCGGGAAACTACTGGCAAGTAGAATCCATTATGATGAGACAGAACGCGCAGAGCCGTCTGACGTCTTCCAGAGAGTTGGTGCACGTGAGCGAGGAGTCGGCAAAGCGCTCGGCGAATACCACGGCGAAATGGTGGCCGCGGTGGCTTCGGCCGCCACTGCCGCCGCGCCAGTTTGCGAGCCGCAGCGCGCTTCGCAAAGGGTGGTTTCCTCGGAATCCTTGAAAAGGGTCGAAGTTGATGGCACATCCCACTGAGGCGGCGGGGTTCATGCTCACCGTTCGACCACGGTATAGGCTGTGGCCTCGTCGATCCGTATGGCGAGTCCCCCAGCATCCATCCACGTTTCGACTGTTCGGTCGGTTGCATATCCGTTTTCGTCACAGGCGATGACCTTGCGGGGGCTCGGGCTGCTCCAAAGCAAGCTCACGACCGCCTTGATCTTCTCCACACCCCACGGCGCCGAGCCAACGTGTTGAATCGTGCCGCGTTTGCCTCCCGCTTCAGAAGAGGCCCAGCCGTGGAGTTGATCGATCGTCATACATTGGATGAGGATCTTGTCCGATTCCGAGAGCGGCCGGTCGTCCATCGCAACCACCATGACCGTGCCATACTCGTTTTTCACGTCGACGCGGACATCTCCGAAACTCACCGGCCCCTTCTTCCCGAGGAATCCGGCCACGCCCTGCACCTTGGGTGTGTTCACGGCCGCCAATCCAACGCCGTAGTCCCACACGAGTTCACCCGTGATGCTCTTGATCTTCTTCGCGTCTCGGTCGATGTACCGGCCGACGCCGAGGAGCGTCGACTGCTCGGGATCGCCCTCAAAACTCCGCGTCACGCGACCCACGTAGTAGGTCAGGGGATCCATGCCCCCAATCGCACCTTTCCTTTGCGTCCCCTCCGGGATCTGTGCGGCGCGCAGCTGGTCCATGGCGGCTCCCACGAAGACGTTGGTTCCCTTCATCGCGTAGAGATCTTCGAGCCGGAGGTTGTCGGTCACCACGGCAGGTGCTTCCTGGACGTAATAGCGCCGGTAGGCCAAGGCCGTCGCGAAGTAGCTGCCCAAAGCCGCGGGATTGTTCAGCGCGAACTTGCTCACGCTCTGATCCCACCCCGGATTGCCTACCGCGAAGTGAATGATTCCGTCCAGGCCGTGGAGCGATCCGTAGGTGGTCGTGAGGAAGGCGCATTCCGCTCGATACATGTTCGGCATGGGCCAGCCGATCTCGGAAATGATATGCGGATAGCCGTCGGTCTCCACGTAGGGTAGCGGATTCGCCTCGCGCAGGTGGAGCGCTGACTGGCTCTCGAAGGCGTGACCGGGTCGAACCGACCACGACGAGGAGTCCCCCTTGTGATTGTGATCGTAGTACCCGTGGCGGTCGATCACGTCGCCGACCGTGTAGCAGTAGCGTTCCAGCGCGTCGAGCATCCGCGCGTCGGCCGTGTGCCAGTTGCTGCAGGAAACCAGCCCTTCGTAGTGGCACTTTTCGCGGAAGTAGCTCGCGGCCCGCTCGTAGAAGTTGCGCATGTTCTCCGCCAGGAACCGGACCTGGTCGCTGATGCGCTTCCGCTTGGCGGCGTTCGCCTTCAAGCCGTCGGTGGTCATTGACCATGCGTCGTAAAGCTCCATGCGGCCGTCCTCCGGGCGGTCGGCGGGCTCGCGGACTCCGCCCCAGGCGTCGATCGCTCGGTCGAGTGAGCCGTACTTCTCCGTCAGCCACGTGCCGTAGAGCCGGGTGAACGCCTGCCAGCGGCGGTCGGGCATGTTCTTCTTGCCGAACGTCCAGAAGAAGTGGCTGTCCTCGTTGACCACCTCGACGATCGCCACGCAGGGGTCTTCGCCCAGCGGCACACCCGTGTAGGGGTTCGTCGTGTTGAGCAGGGCGTCGGCCCACTGGAAGTAGATCTCCTGCATCTGAGGGTCGAAGAAGAGGAGCATGAACGGCCGACGGTCGTCGTCCAGCGAGAACCACAGGGGGAAGTAGAAGCTCAGCTTGACGTAGATCCCCGCCTCCTTCAACACGGAGACGACGTGATGCAGGTCGTCGAGTCGCTTCCCATTGACGGCCGGGTCGCGCGGCCCGTAGATGCCTCCATGCAGGCGTACCAGGTTCACACCGTGCTTGGCGAGGTTCTTGGCGAGGTAGACGTGCGACGCGTGATCCAACTGGTAGATGCCGGGCCCCACGTTCGCTCCCCAAAACTTCACCTTCTCGCCCGAGCCGAGCACGAAATCGTTACCCACGGCCTTCACGCGGCCGGCTTGGCCCGCCACGTCCTCGTTGAGGCAGCGCAAGTCGATGACAGCATCGTCGCCGAAATCGTCGACGTCCGGCTCCCAGGCGAAGAAGCCGGGGTTAGCCTTGCCCGTTCGGGCGCCCGGCTTCAGGGCCCCGCGGGGCATGAACGGCCGGCGACTGAGCACGAAGCAGTCGAGACCCCCGTGGTTGTTGTTGTCGCTGTGGAACTTGAAACGGATCGTGTGCGCGCCCTCGTCGAGCGCGACTTTGCCGGCGTTTATCCACGAGATGAACCGCATGTCGTACTTGCCATCGGAGGCGACGTTCAGCTTCTCGACGGCCCCGTTCAGGTCAACCTCCGTCCACGGCCCGCCGTCCAACCTGTACGACAAACGAGGCCGCGCCACTGAATTCGCCCGAATCCAGAAGAAGTATTCACCGGTCAGGGAGACTTCAAAGTGGAACTCCGCTTCAGGTGGGGCCCCGCCGTAGAAATGGCACAACCACTCCCCGCCCGACAAGCCCTCCTTTGCCACGCTATCGTACCAGTTATGCCGCCTCATAGTGTGGCTGGTCGAGTTTTCACCCTCAATCCATACGTAGTCATCCGCCCGGGTTGCATCCAGGCTCGCCAACGACATCCAAACGATCAGCAATGACACCCTGGCTAACAACACTTGAGCACCTCGTAGAGAGACTGAAACTGACGCGGCAAGAACCGTAGGACACCGCGTCGACGCCTACTGCGTCGCGGCCGCGGCGGTGAGCTTGCGGAACTCGGACGGCTTGAGAAGCTCCATCGGTTTGCCCGGCTCTCGTTGGACCAGGTAGACAAGCTCCTTTTCGATCACCTTGGGGTCGCCGTGGAGGATCTCGCCGGCGGGGGTGAAGGTGACGGACTTCCCGTCGTTCAACAGCAGGGCGACCCACTCCGGCTCGCCCTTGCCGATGTCCCATTGGAGGATGGTGTTCGCCAGGCTGCCCAAAGTGAGCCGCCGGCCGTCGGGACTCCAGGCCAGCGACATTGGCCCAAAGGCGTTTCCTTCAAGCACGGGGCCGGGCGTCCCATCGGCATGCCACAGCCGAAACACCTCTTGGTACCCCGAAGCGAGCCACTGTCCATCGGGGCTCCAGGCCAAGGGGGCGTGCCCTTGGAGGATCAGCCCCGGTGTGCCATCAGGCTCCCAGAACCGGACCGTGTTTTGCCCCCCTGATGCCAGCCACCGCCCGTCAGGGCTCCAATCGACCGACGAGACGGCAACGCCGTGCCCTTCCAGCACCGGCCCTGGCGTACCGTCGGCCTGCCATAGCCTGACCGTCTTGTCGTGGCTGCCCGAGGCGAGCATCTTGCTGTCAGGACGCCAGGCCACGGAGCTTACCGAGGCAGTGTGTCCCTCAAGGACCGGCCCCGGTGAGCCGTCGGCTTGCCACAGTCGTGCCGTCTCATCCAGACCCGCGGAAGCGAGGTTTCGACCGTCGGGGCTCCACGCGACGCAGTGGACGTGCTGGGTGTGTCCTCGAAGGACCGCTCCCGGCGTGCCGTCGGCGTCCCACAATCGCACCGCGCGGTTTGAGTGGCCGGTAGCGAGCCGCTGGCCATCGGGGCTCCAAGCGACCGAGGAGATATACCCACTCCACTTGTCAAATACGGCGTCTGGGGTGCCGTCGGGCCGCCACAGCCGTATCCTGCCGTCCCAGCTTCCCGACGCAAGCTTCTTGCCGTCGGGACTCCAAGCCACCGACCACACGTTCGCGTATTGCCGGTCGAGTTGCGAGCGATTCCCGCCATCCGCGTCCCCCAGATACATTCCATGGGCACTGCCCAAAACGAGGCGCTGGCCGTCGGGACGCCATGCGGCTGACGAGATATAGTTGCTCCATTTCTCGAAAACCGGTCCCGGCGTGCCGTCGCCCTCCCACAGCCGTACCTCCCCTCCAGGGCGCCCTACTGACAAGAGCCACCGACCATCTGGACTCCAGACTACCGATCCGACTGGATCAGTATGGCCTTCAAGCACCGGTCCCGGCGCACCGTCGGGCGCCCACAGTCGTACCGTGGTGTCCGCACCACCCGACGCGAGCCGCTGCCCGTCAGGACTCCAGGCCACGGAAGCGATCGCCCCGGTATGCCCTTCAAGCACGGGCCCCGGCGTGCCGTCTGCTTCCCAAAGCCGCACCATTCCGTCGGCGCCTCCGGCAGCGACTTGGCGACCGTCGGGACTCCACGCCACCGACCAGACGTTACCGGCAGGGCCTTTCAGCAAGGGTCCCGGGGTGCGATCCGCGTCCCACAGCCGCACCTCCCCGTGGTGGTTTCCGGAAGCGAGCCGCTTCCCGTCGGGACTCCACGCCGCGCACCAGAAGATGAGTCCTCGATCCTCGAGCACCGGCCCCGGCGTCCCGTCGGCTTTCCAGAGCCGGAGCGTCTTGTCCTGGCATGCCGAAGCGAGCCACCGGCCGTCGGGACTCCAGGCCACCGTGTGCACAATGCCGTTGTGACCGGCCAGTAGGTGGACAAGTCGTAACGTGCTCGCGTCGTAAACCCGCACTCGCCCCCTTAGGGTCCCACAAGCGATGAGTTTCCCATCGGGACTCCAAGCCACTGTCAGAACGTCCGCATGCGGAGCCATGGTCTCTACTTGCCACTGGAGAACCCCGGGCAATTTGGCCGGTGCGGGGATCGGCCCGGCTATCCAGGGCGCGACCGGCTTGCGCGCGAAGCCCAGGTCGTCCAGGGAGAACGTCAGCCCGGTGCCGGTGGTGGCGGCGTGCACTTCGATCCAGTCCACGTGGGACAGGTCCGGCTCGTTCGTGTCGGTCCGCGTCCAAAGGCGATCCCCGGCCAGGGGAATCGACGTGTGAAGCCACCGATCTCGGGCACGCTCGATAATCGCCGGATCGGACTGGTACTCGGCATAGCTCGAACCCCGCCCCATGCGGACCCAGAGGCTCTCCAACTGGCCGCTTGTCCGACTGCCGGCGAACAAGGCCAGATGGACGTACTCCTGAGCCGAGAGGTCCCAGTCGGCGCTGCGGGTCGACGGATACCCCACGCGGACCTGGCCCTCGCTCAGGCTGTCGATCCTCAGCGAGCTCTTGCCGGTTTGCCGGCGCGACCAGTCGCGGGTGAGCAGCGAGAACGCCGTGTCGGAGGCGATCACGTCGAACCGATCCACGTTTCCTTCCGTGAAATCCGCCAGCAGCGACGGCTCGGGCTCGACCGCTGCGACTTGCGGCTGCTCCCCCGACGCCAACTGGGACAACTCGCCGGAGAGCTCGCGGAGCCGCTGCGCCTCCTGTTTCAGCTTGGCCGACTCCTCCTGGAACTCGTCGGCCTTGTCCCGCGCGATGCGGGCACGTTCGGTCTCCTCGGCCACACGGCCCTCCACGGCAACCAGTTGCGTACGGGTCTCGTCGAGCTCGCGCCGGAGCGTTTCGACCTTCTCAGCCTGCTCCTGATCGGCCTCGATATCGGCTTCCAGTCCTTCGGCTCGGGCGAGGGCGGCCAGCTTTTCGCGGTTCGCTGCCATCGCGGCTTCCAGGTGTTTGACGGACTGCGCCTGCGCTTCGTCGCGCCCCTTGTCCGCCTGCTCAGCTTCCTTGTCCTTCCGGTCGGCCAGCGCGGCCGCGGCATCGGCCTGCTGCTTGTACGCTTCGGCCGTCTGCTGGGCCACCCGGGCTTGGGCACGCTGTCTTGCGACAAGCGGGCCCGCCACGGCCGCGGCCAGGAGGACCGTGAACAGGAAAACGAGCACGCTGGCGGCCGCCGTCTTGTGATGCCGGGCCCACCGCCACGCCCGAGCGAGCCACGGCTCGGGATACGCTTCGACCGGCTCGTCGTCGAGCCAGTGCTGCACGTCGGCGCCCAGGGCGGCGGCGTCCGGATAGCGGGCTTCCGGTCGACGGGCCATCGCCTTGAGGCAAATGGCCTCGATGGGACGGGGGACGTCGCGCCGGACGTGCGACGGTTCTTCCGGAGCGGCGGACTTGACCTTCTCGAGGATCTCGTCCGACGACTTCCCCGTGTAGGGCGGTTGACCCACCAGCAGTTGGTAGAGAATGCTGCCCAGGCCGTAGACGTCGGCGGCGGGCGCCGACTCTTCCGCCCCACCTTCCGCCTGCTCGGGGGCCATATAGGCCGCCGTGCCTACCTTCGCACCGGGCTCGGTCACCATCGGGCGCGGGGCCGATTCCTCATGCGCCACGTGGCCTCGGGTCGATTGAAGCCATTCGCCGTGGGCGATCGGCTTGGCCAGGCCCCAGTCGAGCACGAGCGTCTCGCCAAAATCCCCCGCCATGATGTTCGACGGCTTCAGGTCGCGATGGACGACGCCTCGGGCATGGGCATAGGCAAGCGTCTGACAGACGGCAATGAATCGACGCAGCAACTCCCGCAAACCGGCCGACGACGGTTCGGCGTGGTGGGCGGCAATCGCCTTCTCCAAGGTGTGTCCCCGGACGCGCCGCATCGTGTAGAAGGGCCGGCCGCGCCGGTCCACTCCCAGCGCATAGACGGGCACGATGCCCGGATGCTCCAGTTGACCCGTGATCTGCGCCTCGTGGACGAAGCGGCGACGGCTCTTGGCACTCTTCGCCAAGGGCTCGAGGATCTCCTTGAGCACCACGGTCCGATTCAGCGATCGGTCCTGGGCGATGCTCAACTGCCCCATTCCGCCCTTGGCCAACGACTTGACCACCCGATAGTTGCCGTAGTCCGAAGGGGCCGAAGGCGCCTTGCCCTTGGCGGTGGGCTGAGCCCCGTTCTTCGCGTCGATCGCCTCCGTCTCCCTGGAAGCACCGGGAGTGGACATGGCGCGGTCTTTCCCGCTGGATGCCAGCTCCTCATCCATTTGCGCAAGCACGTCACTCAGGTTCGGGTGCTTGCCGCCGAACTGCGCCAGATACTCCTCGCGGCCCGGCCGGTCTCCCCAAAGCCGCCTTGCCTGGTACTCCTTGGCGATCAACGCGTCGGGCAGATCGTCCAACGCCCCAAGCTCCGGATACCGGGCCACGTACTCGGCCAGTTGAGGCTTGGCTGCGCCGGACGCGCCCTCCTCCGCCGATCTCCAGCGATGCTCGAGGTCGATCATCACCAGCTCGACGAGCAGTCTCCCCCGGAACCCCGATCGCTCGATCGCCGGATCGAGCCCCAGGTAGTCCTCGATCCGGGGCTCTTGGCCGGCCCTCCACGCCCCCTCGAACCGATCACACACCTGATCGATCTGTTGGACAACCGCGCGGGGCACGGACGGCTCGGGAGAAGAGAGCGGGTCATTCATCGCCGGGAGCCTCCTGGGACCATGTGGTTCGGATCAACCAGAGCTTACGTGCCACCGTGCTGAGGGAGCAACCGAGCCGCCCCGCGATCTGCCGGTTGGTGTAGCCCTCGAGCTTCCATTGGGCGACGGTGCGCAGCGCGTCGTCTTCCAGACACTCCATCAACCGCCCATACTCTTCGGCCACGATGGCCGCCAGTTCGGGCGTCGGCTCGTTTCCGATCGCTTGCTCGACGCCGCGTTTCTCGGGCGAGGTCCCCGCGCCGGCGATCGCGGATTCCCCCCGCACTTGCCCCCCGCCGCGCTTCTGTCGACGCTCAGCCTCGATGTAGTCGATCGCCTTTCGTGTGGCGATCGTCACCAAGAGCGGCCACAAGTTGTCGCGATCGCGTAGCTGGGGGAAGTTGCCTTTGTGGGCGCCTTGACAGAAGCTGTCGAACGCGCTCAGGGCGACGTCTTCCTCGTCGTAGGCCCGACGCGGATGATCGGAGAGCCGCTTACGGCAAAGGAGAACCAGCCTGGAGAAGTAGCGCTGCCAGAGCTGCTGCGCGGCGGCCTCGTCTCCCCTCTTGATTTGGCCAATCCAGCCAGTAACCGATCCCTCGGAAAGCATCGGCGTCCCCCCCCGACCGGTTCTGCGACGGACAGAGCAAATGGGATTATACCACCTGTCGACGCGAGCAAATCAAACGCCCGCGCTAGATCGCTCCGGTAGGGCACAGATTTCAGGGGTGCTATACCACCCAAAAGGGTGAGGCCACAAGGACCCTGACGTCTGACACGATCCGCTCCTACTAGGTATCTCCGCAAACGGCCACACGACGTGTCACGGCTCGCCGAAAAGAGCACGTCTTCTTCCTCGATTCAGCGTTGGGCTGGCGGCCGCGACGCACTCACGGTGGTAGCGGCACGTCAGAAAAGGTTCCATACTTCGGACGAGACAGGCGGCAAGCCGAAACGACGCGCTACCTGGGCACGCCAGTCCGAAGAACTTATCTCATCTTTCAAAACCCCGAGAACTCGTGGGAGGCGAGGTTTGCGAGACACGCTTCCGGTCCCAATCTCGCGGCCCCGTCGCGTCCCGTCAGATGGGGCGCTCGGCTCACGAGGACTCCGGCTTAGAGCGTCAATCAGCACCCCTGGCGAGGGGTACAGGTCAACGTTTTCGGGGCTTGTCAGTGGCAGATGACGTGCCCCCGTCGGGGCACACTGGTGGAGCCGGGCTCACCCAAGTCGCTGTAAACACGCCTGGGAGCACGGCTCGGTCGCGGACGCGCTGGCTTCCACACCGACATCGCGAACGCCTGCCACAGGCCCCGGACCGGGTGTCGACAATCGACCCAGTTTGCCTCGACGATGCGGCGACCTAGGGTTAGAATACGACGTTTTGTTGCCCGTGAGCGAGGAACCTCTGGGTAGGCAATTCAGGAGCGGTGCATTCATGAGTCGTGCGCAGCGAAGGGTCGTGATCACCGGGATGGCTGTGATCAGCCCCCTAGGAAACAGTAAGGAGGCGCTTTGGGAGGCGCTCTCAGCCGGGCGAAGCGGCGTGGGGCCGCTGACCATGCTCCCGCCCGGGACGCTCCCGGTCTCTGTGGCGGCGGAAGCCCGCGAGTTCCGGGGCGAGATCGACGACTTCGGTCCGTTGGAAAAGGAGCAGAAGAAGGCGATTCGCAAGGGCTTGAAGGTGATGTGCCGCGAGTGCCAGATGGCGGTCGCGGCGGCCCAGAGGGCCCTCCAGGACGCGGGACTGGCTCCGGGGCAGTACGACCCCTGTCGTACGGGCGTGGATTTCGGGAGCGACTACATGCTCACGCTTCCGGGCGAGTTCACCGAAGGCGTTCTCGAGTGCCTGGGCGAGGGTGGCAAGTTCGAGTTCTCGCGTTGGGCCCCGCAGGGGATGCCCAAGATGTCGCCGCTATGGCTTCTGAAGTACCTGCCCAACATGCCCGCCAGCCATATCGCCATCTACAACGATTTCCGCGGTCCGAACAACTCGCTCACGCATCGGGAAGCGGCGTCGAACCTCGCCGTGGCCGAGGCATTTCAGACGATCTTGCGAGGCCAGGCCGACATGATGCTCGCCGGAGCGACTGGGACCCGCCTCCATCCGATGAAGACGCTCCACGTGGTCCAGCAGGAAGAAGTGGCATCGGGCGATGGCGATCCCGCCAAAGCCAGCCGGCCGTTTGAGCGTCACAGGACCGGGATGGTCTTGGGCGAAGGGGCCGGGACGGTCGTCCTCGAGGAACTCGCCTCCGCCCAAGCCCGGGGGGCCACGATCTACGCGGAAGTGGTGGGCGGAGCGTCCAGCTCCGTTGCCGACCGCAATCTGGTGGCCCGCCGCGACCAAGCGATGACCAACGCGCTGGCCGCCGTGCTGAGAAACACAGGTGTCGAGCCCGACGAAATCGGCCACCTGCATGCCCATGGGCTGAGCACGCGGACGGGCGATGTCGAAGAGGCCCGGGCCATCCACCAGGTGTTTGGCGATCGCAAGGAACGGTTGCCGGTGGTGGCTGCCAAGAGCTACTTCGGGAACCTCGGCGCCGGCAGTGGAATCGTGGAACTGGTCGCCAGCGTGATGGCCCTCAGGCACGGCCGGCTGTTTCCCATCCTCAACTACGACGAGCCCGACCCGGAATGCCCCATCGCGGGGGTAAGCGACGCCGCCACCGATCCTGGCAACATGTTTGTGAACCTCAACGTGACCCCTCAAGGCCAGGCCAGCGCGGTGACGATCCGTTCTTTTGAGGGGTAGACCCCCGCGCCCCTCTCGCAATTGGGTACCTGCGGCAATATCGAGCTGTTTTCTTGCCGGGCCCCAAATCCCTGCGCCAAGTGGGCGTAGGAACAAGTTTGCACAGCTTGCCGCATGTGGGACAGGGGCCCTCCTCGCCGAGCTGTTCGGCTTGGTCTTCCACAGCCCCTTCGATCATCCCCCTGCTAGCGGTGACAGCAATCTCCTCCATTTCGGCCAGGCTCACGTCCAGCCCCGGACCGTCCGGATACGCCTCGCGAGCCAATAGTTTTCCCCACCTCCGCGCAATTTCTTTGATTTCCTCGATCTTCTTCCGCGAAAGCTCCCTCGTCGCCATCTTCCATCCCTCCCTGGATTTCAGACCACCGAATCAACCACAATCCGACTCGGAAGCCTAATCATGCCCGCGATCACTGCAAACCCGTTCCTGCGCCCGGCGAGCGACTCTGCCCCTGTTTCCTCTTGCCTGGGAAAGCGGGGGGCCCTACAATCGAGCCATCTACGCAAAGTCGTCTCACGACTTGAGATACGAGGAAACGGATGCCGAAGAAGGTGATCCTGGATGTCGATCCGGGGATCGACGACGCCATGGCCCTGACGATGGCGCTGTTCGACCCGCGGCTCGACGTGGTCGCCGTCACGGCGGTCGGGGGCAATGTCCCCCCCGACTTGGCCACGCGGAACGTCCAGGCGATCATCGAGCAGCTCGATCCACCCCGTTTGCCACGGGTGGGGGCCGCTTCGCCACCCGACCACGGGCTCCCGGTGGACGGGCGGCTTCTGCACGGGATCGACGGACTGGGCGGGGCCAACTTCCAGGTGGCTGAGCTACGCAGCCGGCACCCGGCGGAAAAGATCATCTGCGACGAAGTCCGCGCCGCCCCCGAGTCCGTCACCCTCGTGGCCTTGGGGCCGCTGACGAACATCGCCCGGGCGTTCCTGCGAGATCCGGACCTCCCCTCCCTGGTCCACCGGATCATCATGATGGGAGGCACGGTCCAAGGGCCGGGCAATATCACCCCGGCGGCCGAGTTCAACATCTACTGTGATCCGGAGGCCGCCCGGGTCGTCTTCCGCTCCCTTCTGACGAAGACCTTGATCCCTTTGGACGTGACCAACCGGGTCGTCTTGACCTACGACCTTTTCGACCAATTGCCCGACGAAACCGGCAAAGTGGGCGCGTTTCTGCGAACGATCCTCCCCCCGGCGTTTCGGGCGTATCGGCAGCAGTTCGGAGTGGAGGGGATCCACGTCCACGATTCGGTCGCGCTGATGTCGGTCGTCAACCCCGACTTGTTCATCACCGAGGAGATGGCTGGCGACGTAGAGACGATGGGCGATGTGACCATGGGGGCCACGCTCTTCGACCGCCGCCGGGTGCCCGCCTGGCGTCACAACATGGAGGTGGCCGTCGACATGGACGCACCCCGGGTGATCGACGAGATGGTCGCCTGCCTGGCCAACGCCGCCAGGCGAGCGGGCCCGGCCGATTCAAGCCGCTAGCCCAGACGACTGAGGGACGCCGACTCCCCGACGCGGGGTGATTAGGCGCAATCGGCGGTCGCGCCGTGAGGGGCAACATCTTCCTGCAACTCCCCGGCGCGCAGCACGTTTGGAGCCATACATTCCCCCCCGAAGGGGGTTCGGCTCGCGTCTCATCGAACGGCTCCGTCACCGGTTTTCGGCACCGGCACGCTGATTCACGCCATGGTGCCCCGGTCGCTTCGGAAGCCGGGCCGTCACGTGCCTGGTCCGGGGCCCCACCGGTTCCCTTGGCGTCTCTTGGAACCTTGGGATCCGCCGTCTGGAAGTCCGGCGGGTCGGTGAGTCAGCATCGACGGCGTAGTCCAGACGCACTGGCTCAACTCTGCCAAGGCAAGTCTCCGGGTCGGGCGAAACCTCTTGCCGGCCGCGGGGTTGAACTGCTGGGGGTCCGTTTGAGCTATCTCGGACGTAGTAGGTTCGGGTGGCCTGCCCCGGTGACGGCCGAGGGTGTACGCGAGGCGGTGCAACGCGCGACATAAACGGAAGAATCGCGCGCCGCGGGAGCTTGCGACCCCGACGAAGGCTTGGCGGACGGAAACGTGAGCCTCCGCGGCAGCCCGGCAAACCTCCTCGATGGCGATTGACCGCCTTGTGTCAAGACCATCCAGCCATCGTCGGAACGGATGAAGAGCAATCGGAACAAGAGCAAGGGCGTCGCTAGGATGAGTCACCAGCCGTTCGTATTGGCGTATTTGGGACCCGAAACGTTCGTGCCGCTCCTCTCGGTCATCGCGGGGGCCGTCGGAATCCTGTTGGCGTTCGGAAAGAACGTGTGGTCCATTACGGCTGGGATTCTCAGGGGGCTCGTGAGGCTGGTTGTCCGCAAGTGAGCTACGGCGGCGACCCGACTTCCTGAGCCGAACGATTGGGACGTGCCTTACGGGGTCTCGGCCCCAAAGGATCCGTCGGCGTCCGAGCCCCGGCGTTGCACCAACGAACGGCCGATGGTCCGCACGCTCTGACGGACTGCCGCGGAAGAGGTAGGCGAGGCTCCACAAGCCGCCTGGTTTAGGCACGTTGGACCGTTGCGAACGATTCCATGTTACCCGTCGAAACGCGATTGAGCCGTTCCCAGCGGATGCGCTTCGCATTTCGCCTGTTGCGTTGGGCGATATGGTTCGGCGTCCTGACCGGCTACCTGGAGCTGCTCAACCTGGGCTTGAAGAAGTACGTTCTGGGGCGCCTTCTCTTGCTGGGTTGCCACACCCTTTGGCTGGCTCCACTCGCCGATGCCGCGTTGTTTCTGGCTCTGGGCGCGATGCTCGTGCCGTTCGGGGTTTGTTGGCCGACGCGTCTTGTGCAACGTCTGGCGATCTTTGCGTTCGGCTTCACGCTGGCGGCCAGTCTGGTGCTGCTTCACCGCGAAATCCACAATTATGCCGCCGCGATGCTTTCGGCCGGCGTGGGCGTCCAGATGGCGCGTTTGATTTCAGCGCGTGTCGAGAGCTTCGACGGGCTGGTGCGGCGCACTCTCCCTTGGATGCTTGCCGTTTGCATGGGATCGGCCGTCGCGCTGCCCGCATGGTGGACGTGGGCGGAGAGCCGTGCGATCGGGGCGCTTCCGAGGGTCTCCGAAGCTTGTCCGAACGTCTTGCTCATAGTCTGGGATACCGTCAGATCCGAGAGCCTCAGCACGTACGGCTATGATCGAGACACGTCGCCGAACCTGACTCGGCTGGGCGAAGACGGGATCGTGTTCGAGCGGGCCGTGGCGCCTTCCCCCTGGACTCTGCCCAGCCACGCCTCCCTTTTCACCGGCCGCTGGGCGCACGAGCTGTCCGCGACGTCGTGTCTCCCGCTGGACGACACCTATCCGACGCTTGCCGAAGTGCTCAGCGCCGAGGGGTATGCGACGGCCGGCTTCGTGGCCAATCAGTGTTATTGCAGCCGTTGGCACGGGTTCCACCGAGGCTTCCTGCACTACGAGGACTTCAACGTACTGGGGACGGAATTCGTGCTCAGTTGCCAGATGGGCCGTCGCCTGGTCACGAGCCAGCGGCTGCGGCGGTGGACCGGGTGGCAGGACGTCTGGGGACGGAAGTCTGCGGAGAGGATCAATCACGACTTCCTGCGATGGGTCGACAGGCGGCGCAATCGCCCCTTCTTCGCCTTTCTCAACTACTACGACGCGCACGAACCTTACCACGCCCCGCCGCCCTTCGACGAGCGATTTGGCACGACCCGGTCGCGCAAGGACGTCCCCTTCGAAGCGCACCTACGGCGTACCGCGCCGTTGGCCGTCTACCCCCTGACGCCCCGACAGCGCGTGGCGGAGCAGAACGCCTATGACGGCAGCATCGCGTACCTCGACGCGTGTCTTGGGCGTCTGCTGGGCGAGCTCGAGACACGAGGGATCCTGGACGACACGCTCCTGATTGTGACGTCGGATCATGGGGAGCATTTCGGCGAACACGGTCTTCGCCAGCATGGGAACTCGCTCTACCGCCCGCTGCTTCACGTTCCCTTGGTCATTCGCTGCCCGAAGGGTGCGCCTGCCGGGCTGCGCCCGTCGCACGTCGTCTCTCTATGCGACTTGCCGGCAACCGTAACCGACCTGCTCGGATGCGCCGATCGGTTCGAGTTCCCAGGCAGTTCGCTGCGACGACGTTGGGACGGGACCGAACGCGAGGGCTCTCGCGCGACCGTGGTATACGCGTGCCTGCGGCCATCCGCCGAATCCCCGGACCCGGGTCAGCATCTCGACGCGGTGATTGCCGAGGGCTTGCACTACATCAAGTTCGGTGGCGGAGGCGAGGCGCTCTTCGACTTTCTGAATGACCCCTCGGAAGCCCACGACTTGAGCTCGGCCGAAAACATGCAAGAAACCCTCTCAAAGCTCCGCGCCCTGGCCGCGCGATGCTCGAGAGAACCGGGAACCGACTTCGCGAGGGCGTCTGGGGAGGCCGGAAACTCGAGCGTGCTCGCCGTGAGGCCCGCTCTCTCCGCCCGGACGGCCGCCGAATCGGGGGCACTTGTCGTTTCCGTCGTTCTTGCCTTGCTCGTCACGCAATTGGTGCACTTATACTGGGTCGTGGCTTGGGGGGACCACAGGACGAAAGGGCTCAACTACTACGGCCGTCCCCTCGCAGAGCGCTGCCGGTTCAAGAAAGTGCTCTACTATCACCGTGTGGCCTTGAGTCCGATGATTTGGCTGCTCAGCCGCGTATCTCGGTTCACGTTCTCCAAGGTCACCTTCTCGTATCGAGGAGTGGCCGGCCCTAAAGGGACCTGCAGCGTCGAAAGTTTCCGCCAAGCAGCCGAGTACGAGCCGCGTCGGGGCGACGTGTTCGTGGCAACCCAAATGAGGTGCGGCACGACGTGGATGCAGCACGTCGTCTACCAGGTTCTCACTCGAGGTTCGGGCGATTTGGCGGAGGCCGGGACGGCTCTCTACGCCGTTTCTCCGTGGATCGAGTCGTCAAGAAGCGTCTCGATCGACGACGCCCCGCTCGTGGGCACCCCGCGCACTTCGAGAATCATCAAGGCACATCTGCCCGTCCGACTGTGCCCCTACAGCCCCGAAGCAAAATACATCTACGTGTGCAGGCACCCGCTGTCGTGTTTCGCGAGCTGTGCCGACTTCGTGGCTGCGAACCTGGGGCCGTTCGTCGTGCACTTGAACGAGATCGAGGCGTGGTTTCGGTCGGACGAGCTGATGTGGTGGGGCACCTGGCCTTCGCACGTGCGAGGATGGTGGGGCTGGTCCCGGCAGCGGGACAACGTGCTCTTCATCCTCTTCGAGGACATGAGAAGAGACTTGAGAGCGACGGTCAGACAAGTCGCGGACTTCTTGCAGATCGAACGTCTTCGGGAAGAAGAGGTCGAAGAGATCGTCCGAAAATGCAGCTTCGACTACATGCGGGAGCACGACTACGCGTTCGAGATGAATCCGCCCCACGTCCTTCAGAGTCGGGCCTCGTTCTTCTTTAGTGGTCAAGACGACCGCTACGGAGACGTCCCGCAGGCAACCCGGCAGCGCATCCTCGCGTGGTGCAAGTCGGAGATGGCCGGAAGCGACTTCCCGCTCGAACGATGCTACCCGGACGTCGCGGAAGCGACTTGAGCCCGCGACCTCCCGCGACCGGGAGGATTCCAGGCTGCAAGGCTCGGTTCCGAACGTCCGGATTCCGTGGACCGCTGTCGGCGAGGGGCGGGTTTCAGAGGCCCGGCCTCATCGCCTTCACGAGCCCCGTCATTGACAACGGAGCGTCAATCGGATCCCAAGCCCCGGGGGTTGCAACCCCCGGGCTTCGACCGTGTTCCATTCTCAACACAGGACTCAATCTTACCGCACGGAAACTTGGCCGGGGCTGCCGCGGCTGCCAGTGGGTTGAAAGAGCTCGGCCAGCTCCAATCGCACCAGCGGCAACCGCGACGTGGGAGGGGAGCCGATCGCCAGGTGGAGCACCAGCGGGTCCGGCTCGAAGATCATCGTTTGGATGGTGAGTCGCCCGAGGTTCACCTCGTCGAGCTTCCGGGCCACGTCGTCCAGCCCGAGCTTGTCCAGACGGCGGGCTCCCGAAAGAATGCGGTACCGCCGCGACACCAGGAACCTGGCCAGAGGCTCCGTGCGGAAATGGTTGGCGCACGCCGCGATGCCCCGCTCGCTCCGGCGGAGCACGACGTTTCGGGGTGTCAGCTCCAACACGCCGCTGGTGCGCCGGTCGCATACGGCCAGACTCTGCAAGGTGGTGCGGGGCGTCGAGCGCAGCAGCTTCTCCGCCTCTTCCAGCGTGGTACACTCCTCCAGGATGCGGCGGAGAGAGAACGTGTACGGCGTCCCCTTGGGATCGAACATCGGCGCGCCGTCTCGCGTGACGAAGACCTCGTGGGTGGCCACGGCCAGGCCGGCGTCGTTCATCCCCGAGAAGCAGCCGAGCATGCCCGGAAATCCGACGGAGACGAAGGCGTGCTTGCCTTCCGGGCGGTAGACGACCACCAGGCTGAGTCTCTGGAGGACACCCACGGGGAAGAAGTCGAGGTTGCGCCCGAAAAGTGGGCCGCCCGTTTTACTTCGGTCGGGCTCCACGATCAAGGAGGAGCATGCCAGTCCGTCCCGGTAGGCATCGACCATCGTGTTGATCGCGATCAACAGCTCGGGATCGAGGCCGGCGGTGGCGGCGAACGCGTTCAGCTCGTCGACGTACTCCTCGGCGATTTGGGGCTTCAAGCGCCGGCTCATCTCGACGAGCGCCGGCCATCGATCTTCGCGCCCGATCGCCGCCAGCAGCTTCCGCGGATACGCCAGGACGTCTCGGGCCGCGTCGGCGGTCAGTCCGGCCTGCTGCCGGCCCATCTCCTCCGGCGTGCCTTGGACGATGAGGACGGGCAGCCCCCCGACGTACTTCAGTTCCCCCTTGTCGCAGGTCCCCTCGCGGTAGGGGAACGCGTCTTCCGCGCTGGCCGAGAACGGCCACACAAACAAAAGAGCGAGAACCAGACACACGGCCGCGGTCCGACGTGTTGCCATCGAGAAAGTCCTTTTGTCGGAAGTGAATATCTGTGGAGTACGGGCTCAAGGATGCGTGGTCAACCGCCCCTTCAAGGGTATCCCAATACGCGTTCTCTGGGAAGCAACTTGCCGTCCGGCGCGACCAGAGCGTCAAATGCCCGCCCTCTCTTCTTCCACCATCTGCAACCGAATAAGGATCGCAGAAACAATAAGTGGGGCACGATTCCATCGTGCCAGGCACGTTGGAAACGTACCCCACGGCCATATCGCGACAGTTGTTTCTTGCGCGATCCTAAGCAGGTGGCGACACGCAGCCTTAACTCGCCAGTTGCACACGATCGTGCCATCGAAGCTACGAAGGCCCCGTTTCTTCGGACGGGGCTTCCTGTTCTTGGCATGTTCCAACACTTCACCGGCGGCGAAGTCTGAGTTTCGTCGCCAAGGGTGGACGTCACCCAACACCCATCAGTGCGCAAAGGGCAGGTGTAATAATACGGAACAATGCCCTTCCAAAAGGAGCTGAAACTCGATGCTTTCCCGTAGGAAACACGTCCCCGCGAAAGGGACGTTGGAAAGCAGGAGCTCACCGCCAACGAAGTTCAGAAGAAGCGACGTCGTACGGGGTGGTTACGGCGTTCCCCAGGGTCGTTGTGAAGATGAGGAGAGCAGCCGTCCGACGTCTTTCGCCGGGCTCGTCATCTTCCAGAAGCTGTTTTCTCGCCTGGCCCTCAAACGGCGGCTCGCGGCGTGTTTCGCCCATCTGCGAACCAGGGCGACCTATCGTGGTCGCGAGTTCATCCGCCGTTTCTTGATGCACACGCTGCCCAGCGGTTTCGTCCGTATCCGCTACTACGGGTTCCTGGCGAACCGTGACCGCAGCCGACGACTCGACCTTTGCCGGCGTCTGCTCGGTGTGTCATCCTCGTCCATCCCCCCGTCAGACGAGGTCGTGATGCAGGCCGACGCTTTGGAGCCCTGTTCTACAGCCCAGCCTTGTCCCGCCTGCGGCCGCGGAACCCTGATCATCGTGGATTTCGCGCCACCCATCCGGCCGCATCCGCCACGACGTCCCTACATCCGAACCCGCCGCCCGGCCGAGACCGTTGCTTTCGATACCTCATAGCCCTCGCCGCGCGATGGTGCATGCCCACTCCCTATCCTCCGGAACTCTCAAGCTGACGCATCCGCTACGCGCCGATCACGCCTTCGTTAGCCATTGCCCGGCAAGCTGCAACGTCCCCCGTCACGCCCTCCCGCTTACCGTTCGGCACCACCGTCACCGCCGCCCCAGCCGGAACCCCTCGTTGCACCGCCTCGCCTCCCGAAGCGTCTGGCCCCAACTCGCTGGCACCATTCAACTCCCATAGCCCGCGGTTGAGTTCATCGCACGTTTATCCGATCTGCCGATCAACCGATCGCGCAGAATCCTCGCCCACGCACGGCAGATCGGATAAACTACTCTGCGTTAAATGAGACACGTTACTCTTCTGGCCAATGCCGCGGAGTCCAGAAATCGCGCCGGACTCCAACGACCCTGGCAAGAATCCAGGTGTGCGTCTTGGAAGACACTGGCAAGAACCTCGCCATCTCGCAGAAAGCTTCATCCCGCAGAACGGCCAGAGCAATCAGGGGCTAAAGACGGCTTCCCGCTGCCTCAACGAGTTACGGAGCAAGAATTTCCTCCGGAGATTCCTTCCGCGTCGCTCTCATGTCCTGAGATCATGCGACGCACGCTCAAAGGGGCCTATCACACCTGGCATAGTCTTGCGGCTAGTTGTCAAGGATCTCGGTTATGCAGTCGCCGTCCTCGGCGGCTCTCTTCAGGTCGGTGATCTTGTCGCCAATGCCGATGATGAACCAGTCCGCTCCGGAACTGCCGGTGAGCATGTCGAAATCCTCTCCAGCGATCAGCGTCTCATCAAGTACGTCATCGGTAGTGGCATCGTCATACTCTCTACCTGCAACCCACAACGCAAGGACTTCCCGCAGGGCTTGCTCTGTGGATGAGCACGCCACGTCGCCGGCAACCAGGATGCCGTGGCCAGCCGAACCGACGATCCGATCGGAACCGTCGCCGCCGATGAGGAAATCGTTGCCGGCGGCACCGGTCAACATGTCGTCGCCCAGCCCGCCTATGAGCAGGTCGCTGCCGGCGGCGCCAATCAACTCGTCGTTGCCGGCTCCGCCGTGAAGCATCGACTCCAAGGCCAGGTCGATCAACTGGATGTAATCGGTTCCGGCTCGGCTTCAGGCCCGAATCTCCGTAACGTCGGCTAAGAAGATACTCTCGTCAACGACGCCGTTGACCGTGACGCTGAGCTTCTGACCGTCGGGCGTGCGCGTCACCAGGATGACGTCATCGGCCGAGGTGCCGCCGATCCGTGCCACGCCGTCGGGATCTAGCGTGACCTGTCCGTCGGCTACGGCCTGTTGGATCTCGACGGTCACCATGGCCGGCAGGCTGGTCAGGCCCACGAGGTCGAGCGTATCGGGATCACCCCGATCGATAACCACGAACTCGAAATCGTCGACGCCCGCCCCCGCGCAGGAAGCACCCGCGACGTAGGTCAAGGTGGGCGGCCCGATGAACTCCCGGCCGGCATGCACTGCATTGCCGTCGCTGTCCATCACGGTCGCCCGTGCCGGCAGAGAATCGATCCGGAAAGTCAGGTCACTCGGGGCCGTCTCGACGTCGCTGCCCGACAGGGTGATCACCACCGAACCGTCCTCGTTGACCTGGACCGTCTGGGGATCGGCCACCGGCCGATCGTTGACCGCATTGACGGTGATGGCCACCGTGGCCGGATTCGACTCGTCCATGCCGTCGCTGACGAGGTAGGTGAAGCTGTCGGGGCCGTTGTAGTCGGGAATCGGCGTGTAGGTGAAGGAGCCGTCGTCGTCCAAGGTCAGACTCCCGTGGGAAGGGCCGCCGCCGGGCAGGACGGTCAACGGATCGCCGTTGAGATCCGAGTCGTTGGCCAGCAGGCCGGGAGCGGCGAGCGTGAAGACGGTGTCTTCGTCCAGACCGTAGGCGTCGTCGACGGCCAGCGGAGCGTAGTTGATCCAGTGGCCGAAGTCCAAGCCGGTGAGCGTCTGACCTTCGGCGGGCGAGACGTAGTAGTCGACGCCGCCGGCCGGGAGCGTCTGGACGTAGCCTTCCTGGCCGATGGAACGGAGCCGATAGTCGGCGGCCTTCAGGTCGGCGAACTGGTAGTCGCCCGCCGGGCCGGTGGTGGTGACCTGACGGCCGGCGTCGAACAGGAAGGCGACGCCGGTGTTCTCTCCGGCCACGTCGTCGTAGGGCGAGGTGACCAGCACTTTGGAGCCGACCGCGGCGATGGTTCGGCCGAATTGATCGTTAAACCGTCCGGTGGGACTGATGAATCGCTGGATCACCTCGCCGGTGGAGCCGTCGAGCAGGTAGGCTGCGCCCCGGGATTCACCCTCCACTCGATCGAAAGGCGCGGTCACCAAGACGTCTTGTCCCATCGCCCGGACGGTGTGGCCGAACCTGTCGCCCGGCTCCGGCGACGGATTGTGATAGGTTTTCAGGAGGTTTCCGTCGGCGTCGAATAGATAGGCGATCCCCGCGTCGGCTCCGTCGGTGTCGTCGCGGAACGCGCCGATGAGCACCTTGTCGTCCATCACCGCCACGGACTGGCCGAACAGGTCCTCGTTGTGTGGCGAAGGGTTGTTGAAGGTGCTGATGATACTGCCGTCGTCGCTGTCGAAGAGGTAGACGATGCCGACCGCATCGGGGCCTTCGCGGTGACGCTGTGCACCGATGAGCACGTCGCCGTGGAACTCGGCCAAGGCAATCCCGAAGTGTTCCGTGCCCGTTGGGGTGGGATTGGGGAAGGTATGCAGAAGGGCTCCCGTCGTTGCGCTGAACATGTAGACGATACCCGCGTCGGCGGCCCCCTGGTCTTCCAGGAGGCCGGTCACCAGGACCTTGTCCGACCCCAAGGGGGCCACGACGTAGCCGAACTGGTCGTTGGCGCTGGGATTGGGATTGCGGAACGTCTGGAGCAGCGCGCCGGTGTCGCCGTCGAACAGATAGGCAATTCCCGCGTCGACGCCGTCCGTGTTGTCGCGGTAATCGCCGATGATCACGTCGGTGCCGAGGCCGGCGACGGCGAAGCCGAATGCGTCGTCGGCCTGCGGCGAAGGATTCAGGTAAGTCTGCAGAAGACGGCCCTCGATTCCGTCGAACAGGTAGGCTGCACCCGCATTGGGGCCCGCGGCGTCGTCGCCGAAGGCGCCAATGACGAAGTTGTCGCCCACCGCGGCGGATGAGATACCCAGGAAGTCATCCACACCGGGGACGGGCTTGCGCAGCCTGCGCATATCGCTGCCGGTGTCGATCTGCTGAAGCTCGACGGTCCAATCAGCCAGGCCCGGCTCGCCGACGTCGAAGGTGCCGTCGGCGTCCAGGTCATCGAAGACCGTGCCGCCAAGCGACGTTGCGGCGTCAAGCAATGTTCGTTGCTCTAACGGTTCGATGGAAAGCCGCCGCGTATGGGGGGTGACAAGGGACCGGCCGGAAAACCCGCCGGCAGGAACCATCGAACGACTTGACGATGAACGCTTGGGTTTCATGGGAGGCCTCCACACGGGCTGTCTAGGAACCGAGTGCCGGTAATGCCGCAGTATACGTGCAGGAACGTTCTGCCAAGCCTGCCAATGCGATCTGTTCGCGCGCCAACCATCCGGTGCAGGCGGTCCCCGTGCCGTCCAAGGAGCAGCTCTACTGCCGACTCACTCCCACGACGGGCCCGGTCAAGCAGTTCTTCGGTATCGGGGTCTCGCGGTTCGTCCAAAGGGACTTCTCCTCTGGCCTAACCACGCAGAGACTTTGCGAGCAGGGACGGATAACACACGATCATGCCGCCGTACGAAGTCTCCCGGCATTGGCTACCCAATCAATGAGCCGAACCGTCCACAGCCGGCTCGGCCAAGGAGAGCCCTAAGGCGGGCACCGGTAGCTTGGAAGGATAAGCATGCTCCTGCCTTGGACTCATCTCTAAGTCCCAGTTATGGACCTAATGTATATTGCCTGTTAATAGAATTCAGGGCAATCAAGTCTGGTTTTCGACAATCGACAGTTAGGCTCCGCTGGGGGGGGGAGGGCAGAGAACAATGCCCAATCGGGGGGCTCACGTAACGTCCTTCCCATTCGGAGAGGCCTCCATAAGTCCTCGTACACAAGCGGAAGCAACTGCTCGGAGGCCTGGGCGTCGCCTGGCTCGATGGCCGAGAGGATTGGGGTGACATCGGTCATGGGCAGAGCTCCCAAAGGAATACCGGCACGCACAATTATGGCCGCTCTATGACGCGGCTGTCTCTTGCCCGAGCCCAACGTCAAAGGTCACCTCAGCTGGACGCCGAATCGTAGAGAATCGATCCAAGGCCCGAATTCGTGTTTCATCAACCGTTCGATTCTCGATGCACTTTCGGCCCGAACTCGACCGGTAAGCATTCATTGCGCCAAGAAGCTCGGGAAAGGGGGATGTCTATGGGAAGTTGAGACGGAAACCTTTCAGCGGAGCCTTTGCGGGTGGAAGTCCCGTCCGGCAAAGCCTGA
>Ga0307378_10002915_pt1 | contig 25524 bp, 33 predicted proteins | sample UN1MG_FD_202238 | JGI IMG/M metagenome (GOLD analysis project Ga0307378, IMG submission 202238) | Soil microbial communities from Risofladan, Vaasa, Finland - UN-1 | ecosystem: Environmental > Terrestrial > Soil > Coastal area > Acid sulfate soil | place: Finland: Risofladan, Vaasa | collected...
CAGATAGTACTACACTCTCTCCATTGTACATAGTACTACAGATAGTACTACACTCTCTCCATTGTACATAGTACTACAGATAGTACTACACTCTCTCCATTGTACATAGTACTACAGATAGTACTACACTCTCTCCATTGTACATAGTACTACAGATAGTACTACCATTAACATGTGTGCATTCTTATGAATTCTTTTACCTGTTCTATACCCTGCTGTAGTATACTTGGAGGGGAGGTGGATCAAATGGACAAGAAGACATACGATGAGATTTATGATGATATTGGTGCGCAAATGGATGCCTTGCCCTTGCCTGACAACGAAGAGGAGAGGCAAGCATACTGCAGGGCATGGTGTACCATCATTGAGCAAGGTGGGTGGACTATGGAAGAGTGGGAAGTGGAGAGCGAGAGGCGCGTGGGCTTGCTATTGGAGAGGCTGCGCTTGCATCGTGACAGTGCTATCAATCAAGATCAATTAGACAAACGCATTGATCTTGATTGATGTGTGCATGTGCACGTGTGTGATCGTGGGAGATTCATATCAACTCGGTTTTGACAGTATGGTAAACATTGATCCGTTCCAAATGAAATTTCAATCCTATCCTTTGGGATATTGCAAAGCAAATCACTACATTACAATGCAATGTACTTGTGCCATAAATCACGTCTCCTATACAGCACTAACCTGTATATACAACCTTAACTTGCTCCAAATGAAATTTCAATCTTGTCCTTTGGATTAATTCAAAGGAATGCATTACAATGCAATATATCTATGCTACAAGTCACGGTTCTTATACAGCACTAACCTGTATATACGATCTTAAATTGGTCATCCATATGGTACAACAATGATGCAAGGCTCCCTGTATTTGGAAGCCTTGCACCAATCCTTGCCTTGCTTTGTGCACTAATTGTAGTCGTCTTCTGTCAATGGTACTGTGTCATCCATATCTGGAGTACTTGCCTGGTCATATGCCTGATAGTCTACAAGGTTGTCTACATAGTCAGCATCCGGAACATGCACAATGACTTCTTGGCCTTCTCCTTCTATGGTGGTGTCTTCAGGATCCATTGCCATGCTTTTCCTTATTGTACATGAACAATGCATGTTTTGCATTTGCAACTTCACCATCAATCCACGCTTTCCAAGCAGGGGACGGCAACCACATAAATTTGCCTGTTGCACTACCACTTGATGTCCAAGGCAATGTATCAATTTTGTGCAACAACTCCTCCAATGTATCTACAATGCCGGCTACATCTTCAGGATCCATTTGGTTCTCCTTGCTCAGAATCTTGTATGGCTTGGTCAAGTACTTGGGCATCTTCATTAGCTTCTTGATAGTATTGATCATGGATCTCTTGCAGTATCTCCTGGACTATATAATCTAGCATGATTGGATCGTCATTTGGTCCCATTTTTATCCTCCTTGTATCAATTGTAGGATGCCATGGCAGGGTGGTGTCTGCCAGGGGATTAGCAGGTGTTGTTGACCATGGCATCCTATGGAGACTGTCCCCTATATGTACTTAACCGGTGTCAGTGTTTGTTCATAGTGACCATCTGGTGCATGACGTCCAGCTGCTTCCAAGAACAAAAGAATGTCATTCAAATGGCCAAGATATTCCATCTTTTTGTTCCTTGTAAGTGCATTGAACATCTCGTTCACTGCTTCCCGCGCGCGCTTTGCTTCTTCTTTAGTAAAATCACCCTGTGCCATTACCATCCTCCCATTCCCTAACGATTGGTGCCAATGCCTTGGCAACTTCGATGACTGCATGCCAAGTCTCAAACAACTCGCTGGCCTCCATAGTGCCATGGTGCTTGGTGGTGTATGTCACTATGGGATAAGAGTCATGCGATGTGCCTGGCACTGCCACACGACTGATGGTCGAGTTGACGATCACGTCTTTCTCATCGGTGTCATTGTTCACGATCACAGTATTGTTGAACATTGCTCCTCCTCATATGGTTTGGACTGTGTCCCTGATTTGTTTGGCACCACCACAGGTTGGACAGGTTTGGTATCCAGATCCCATGCACACTGAGCAAGGTATGTAGACGAGTGCTGTTGGATCATGACCAACCCCTTGGCATCTGGTGCATGGTATTATACCATTGCGATTACAAGTCCGGCAATTGTACGTGATTGTCACTGTCTTGTTTGACATTGCTTTTCCTACTCGCTGCGCAAAATCTCATTGCGACGTCCAATATATCCCATTGCCAATGCTGCTGCTACAATCATAAGCGTAATTGCTGCATGTGCACGATCCAAGTCTTTTATCGCCAGTCCGTATATGCCAAGCATTACAGACACTACCACTAAGAACACTATGGATATTCTGACATCAAAGCCTTTCATCACTGTCCTCCATTTGGCAAGATCAGTCTCTCAATGCGCATGCCCCTGCGTGGCTTGCCTCCCCAACGCAGTACAGTGTCCCAACTCAACTCAAGCAGGATGTTGTTACGCAGCATCCACTCAGATGTCTCTCGGGATCCAGAACAATCAGCAACCATGTGCGGCTCCCACATGTCTTGGTCAATTGGCTTGATCCACCAAATGTTTCCCATTTCTGCACAGGATTGCACTGCAATGTAACCGGCTACAGACTCATGCTCAATTGGCAATGATGGTGGAGAGTGGTGGTATTGCCTGACATGCACCACCCTGTCCATTACACCGGGAGCATACTGGCTTGCCCAACCGGTTATGATCATTGTTGCTGTCAAGATGGCTGTTATCATTGCACTGGCTCCTGATATGCCTCACAAGAGATTGTCACGTCAAGCAAATCCATTTGTACCATGTATGCCAAGGTGGCTTTGCGAATGTTGATGTTTCTCAATGCCTCAGTGACCAAATAGGTTAGTTGGATCATCTCATTCGCGATTGCACGGTTGATCTTGCCTGTCTCGTACTCGCAAGCATACAGTTGTACGTCAGATGTGCGAGTGACAATAGGTTCCACGATTGGAATTACATCTTGCAGTGGATTTTCCACATCGGCAGGCCTGAAGTTGAGTTCAAAGTATGTTGACATGCCAACAAATGCGGTGTCCTGCACGACAAGCGTTCCTATGAGTGTTTTCTCACTTGTTTTCATGTTACACGTCCCTGGCAAAGACATATGCCTTGCCACGTTTGGCTTGCTTTTCCAACCAACGCTGTGCATCAACAATTATTTTGCTTTTGCCACACTTTACGCATTCCAATACAAGCACATTATCCTTATGCATTGGTTGGCGATACAATGGTACATACTTGTGCATGTGTATCATATCACACATCTCCATATAGCATACCAGTTGCTGCCAACACAGGGAATAGCCCTTTGGCAATATTCTCTGACAACTCATCACCATTCTTTGCAACTTCCTCATCTGTCCAATCGGATGGTCCATAGTATGCTGCCCAGGACCATCCGGTTGTGTGTGCCCAGGCTACAATCTTTACAGCAAATGCATCCAATGGACGCACTTCGCCAGGCCTGGTCGTGTACTTGTTCTTGAATGTCAACTCAGTCATTTGCATTCCTCACATTCTTAACCAACGCATTGCACATTGTTTTGCTGCGATTGTGCTCATATGCTTCTTCTGCTATGAGTATACAACCTGCTACATACACAAAGTTGTCTATGTCGGTTTGGAATCCATTTGGTAACGTAACCTTTCTGGTGCGGAAGTCAACTTCAACCGTTCCAACTTGTATGGTGACATCTGGATTGTCCAGGCGATGCTCCACCCAACTAGGCAAAACAAGATTTAGTATGCTTGACATAATCATCTGCATTTTCCTCTCATAGTGATGATTCTGGCTGCATGCGCTGCCTTGCGCTTGGCACGTTTGATTTGATGCCAACCCTTTGGCTTGGTGCGTCCTTTGGCATGCTTGGACACCTTGCCTTGTTCCATCTGCTGCAAGAGTTTGAATGTGTCACCAAAGACCCACGGCAAGATTCTGCGAATGTTCATCTCAATCCTCCTCAAGTCATTTCTGCTTGTAATCCAGGGGCATCAGTCCCAAGGATAGCGTGTTGTTCAATGAGATAGGTTGTCAGCATTGCCTTGCTCCCTTCCAAACGCAAATGCTCTGCACAGATTTCAAACGATGCGTATGTTGGTCCTTGCTTGGCATCTTGCACACGCTTGGCTTTGATGGAAGGGAAGGTGACAGCAATCCTGGCACGATCTTCCTCAAAGTACATCAACCTGCCACACACTGGGCACCTAGGAACTATGATTGTCATTTGCTTCTTGAACATGTCTCTCCTTTCTTATACACTGATTGGCTTTGGCATATTGTTTGCCTTGATAAGATACAAATCCATGGACACAAATGCCCCACTGTAATATTGATTGTAAAATTCTGTGTATTCTGTTAGATCAGTAACATCTGGACACACCTTGTAGATGATTCTATCACAGATTGCAACCAATCTATAACCATTTGGAATGACGGGTTGGTTATTTCCACAGGGGCGAACAACAGGTGTTCCTAATGCCAATACGGCTTGATCACTATAGTACATGTTTCTCCTTTCTACATATTGGGCAGAATCTACTTGCATGCTTCTTCATCTTCAGTTGTTTCTCAACGTCTCTGTATCCAACGAACGTAGCAGCCACAACCCAAGTCACACCTTGTTCCACTGCTGCTGCCAATATTCTTGCACCATTGCCTGCCTTGTGCCTGGCAAGTCGTGCTTCCAGTTCGCCATCTGCACAATATCCTATGTAGTGCCAAGCGCGACCACCAACAGGCTTGTCAAAGTGCAATAGATAAACCATTATGCACCACTCACGAATATCAGTTCATTCTTGGAGCGAGTGTAGGCCACATACTTGATATTGGCTTCCTGCCCCAATTGCCAACCTTGCGTTGCCATTGGGTGGGGCATCAACTCAGGCTTGAGAATGTACACTCGCATTGCCTCATCACCCTTGGCACGGTGTACAGATGACAAAATCACGCCAGTCTTTGTCACGTCGTCGAACACCGACGAGATCCGATGCCTCAACTCACTCAGATCCCGGATCCCATCACACAGTGCCTCGAGGGTGTCACAACGATCAACCAAAGACTCGATCTGCGCTTCCTTGCCTGCACGGCGGAGTTTCTCACTTTGTTCCCACTTGTACTCTCGGATTTTTGCAAGAAGATCATAGATGTCATTTGGCTTCAGACGATCAATCATATTCTGCAACTGAGCACCGACATCCCTGCCACGGATGATGGCCTTGACTCCTCTGCGAATCATACTGTAGCAGGCTTTGACCAGTGGAGCATTCACCCTGCATAGAATCAAGTCACCATCCTGCACTTCCTCCATCATCCGGAAGTATGCCACATCCCTGACAACACCGTCAATGGCATCTTCAGCCGCTTCGATTTGAGGAACAATTTCCTTGGCCAAAGTCACGTGACTTTTTGGGCAGCGGTAGGTTATACTCAAGGGCAGCACGGTTGCAGTCAAGGATTCAATCAACCTTGGGATTGCATTCACGTCTGCTCCGCGGAAGCCATAGATGCTTTGCCTGCGATCCCCGACCGCCACAATCCTGCCAGTGCCATTCACCAGTCGCAAGACCAACTCGATTTGAGAGGCATTCAGATCTTGTGCCTCATCAACGAACACCCAGTCATAGGTTCCCAATTGCAGACTCAGTGCCACTGGCATCCAGATCATATCGTCAAAGTCAATCACGTGGCTGCGTTCCAAGCACATGCTCAGAACCTTGGGCAATAGCTTAATCAACCTTTCGGCATCACCGTTCAGTTCGATGCCATATCTGGCAGCCATCTCTTCCACTGCGGCTGGATCGGATGGATCTACAAGAGTGGCTTTTGCCAAACTGGTCAGACGAGACAGTGGGGCACGCAGAGGGTAGTCGGTGTCAAGCGGAAGCACCTCTTTGACAATGTTCCACAGTTTGCTGTCGTCAACTTCCGGTTTGGAAGGGAGATTCTTACGCAAGGTAGCAAAGCCAATGGAGTGGAGTGTCCCAACCTTCACATGTGAGGGAGCGCGACGAGACAGTTCGTCAGCAATATGCTTGTTGAATGCACAGAACAGAACTTTGTCACCCTTGGGAGTCAGTTCCAGTGCCTTCACGATGGTGGTCGTCTTGCCTGAACCTGCTACCGCTTCCACCACTGCATGCCCTTCACTCTCAGAGACGAAGGCAAACACTGCCTGTTGATAGATGGAAGGCATGAATTCACGCTTGGGTTTGACGACCTTGGCTTCCTCAATCGCACGCTTGGCTGCATCCATCGAGACAGTGGTCTTGCAGTTGGGATATCCAGTGCAGCCATAGAACTGCCCAAACTTGCCATTGCGCAGTCGCATTGGCTTGCCACAGTTTGGGCAATTCAAGGTTGCCTGGGTATTCTTCTGGAACTTGGCTGGTAAAGTCTGGTTAGACATTAGCCACCTCTTCGTATGGATACAGAGTCTGAAGTTCTCTAAGAATCATCACAAATTGCTCATTGTGGATCTTGTTGCGGTGCCCTATCCTGGAATACAACCTGCCTTCGACATCCTGCACAACGTGGGTAAACTCATGCAGAACCAATGCCCATATTGCGCGCTTGCCAACCAAGTTGCCTTGATCGAACCAAACACTGGATATGCTTTTATATTCTCTAAAGCCATGCTCGAAACAACGACACAGGTCTTGGTACCCAAACACAATTTGGCATTTGCCAGTGACTTTCTGTTGGTAGGAGTTTTGGCGGTTCCTGAAAACGGTTGGGTGATGCTCGATACCGTGCTCTTGGTACATCTTCTCTGCCAAATTCAAAGCAAATTGCTGCTCCACGGTGTAGGTTATTGTCTTCACGACAATCGGTGCGCGCTTGGAAACCCCAACCTTGGCAACCTTCTGGAGTGCCTGCTCTTTTGTCTGCCCACACATTGGGCAGTATTCTGAGCCACTCCAAGTCGTTTCCCAGAACTTTTTGCAGACAGGACACTTTTCCATTTGCTTCTCCTTGCCAAAGGTATCTTACACCATCAATCATACTCCGGCAAGGTAAACAACAGGTATAGCAATTCTTAAAACGCAATTAAAATCAAGGGCTGCATGTTTTGCATGGCACGTATCCAGCATTGATTGCAGCATTGCGATTGGCAAAACATACTCTGTTCTCTGCATGTATGGTTTTGGCATACCGACAAGATAGTGTGTGGAATTTGTCACTGTCTTTGCTTCCTACATAGGCAGCACCTTCTGTACTATCAGGGCAAAGCCACATTTCTGCCTTGGCAGTAGGGACCACTACAATGGCAGTTTGAGTTGGTACAGGCTCAGCAGTTTGAGTTGGCTCTATGGTTGGCTCCAATGTTGGAACAGATGTCACAGTGCATTGCAATGTCTGAACAGATGTTGGAATTTGGATTAGTGTGGGAAGACTTGTGATAGTTGACAGGATTTCCACTTTGGTTGGTTCTGTTGTTAGGATAGGTGCAGATTCTGCTGTTGGTGTTGGATTGACATTTCGTGGCATGAAAATCATGCAGCAACAAGACAATGCCAATGCACTAACTATGAGCAATACTATGATCAAAATCCGTTTTGTTTTCTTAGTCATCTTATTCTCCTTCTTTCACCGTGTATTGTCCAATCAGCGTGTTGGCAATCAAGATGGCTTCTGCTGCCTCACCATTGTCAATTTCCAATCTGGCACCTTTGCCAAACTGCATAAATCCATCACGATTGTACCACATGCGTCGGATATCAATCCACATCTTTCCGTGATGCCTGATAATGGCAATGCGGATTGGTAATGTGGAATCCTTGTTTGCATACACTTCTGTAATGGTTTCTCCAAACCTGACAAGATCGTCTTGTGGCATGTTGTTAATCCCTCCTGATCACAAATGGTGGATATTTGCGCAATGTCTTGGCAAACATCCAAACGATCCCAAACCACACTCCTTGGAAAATGCCTTGCCAAATGGCATTTGCCATTGATCTACTCATTCTATCTCCTATCCTTGGCTATAGTAACCAACATGCATTCCAGGCCACTACAAGACTAAGAATAACTGTTACTATTGCCATCTCTATTTGGCATGCCTTAGTGAAGAATGTTCTGAATGGATTGCACCTGTGTGTACATATGTATATTATCAAAACTGACCAAATCACATGGAGAAACTTCAGGCTTGCCAAGGTTACAAATCCGTAATTGGTCCAGATATAAACAACATTTGGGTTGCCTTCTAGACCAAGGCCTGCAATTGCAGTTGTAATGCCATCTAGAGCATGCAGCATTGCAAGTGGTACAATCCACCAATATTTTCTCATAATCTCACCTGCCAATCCGCCTCGAATTCTTTGTGGGACTCATTTATAGCATTACAAATGTTTGTTTGACAATGTGTCTCAGTCCATTGCCAAGACCACCATTTGTTGGTCTTGATCAAGAGTCCAGCAACACCTAACAATATATATGATATGATTGGCTCATTTGCCAGTATCCATTTCGTCATCTTCTCATTCTACCTTACAACCAACCATTTGAAAAGTCAAGGAAGTGTTCCATTTACACATATAGACACATGGTTGGGAGTCTGTACAAACATATGAGTATGCGATGATTCTTCGCGGCTCCATCGGCAACATTAATAGAATCATCACAAGTACAATTATCAACGTAACCACATATCCCTTCATGATCTGCTCATCTGCCAGTCTTTCTCAAACTCTTTGTCCAATCAAACCAACGGATGCACCCTGGTACATAAGGCACCAAAGAAATGTCGTGGCTACACATGCAGATGCACGGTCGAGAACAAGTGCATTTGCAAGGACATTCTCTTCCTGTGCTTGGCAACAACACGATCGGAGTTGCTGTTGTAGCAGGCTTTGGCGTTGGTCGGATTGCTTCTGCAGTCATTGGAGGATCCCCAAGGATCGGAGCCATGGCTGTCGGAGTGAATCCTGTTGGAACATCAGGACGTGGAGTCGTGATTGGACTGATGGGTGAATCCCAAGTACATTCCATTGCCTTGGCACCACCTGCAAGGATCAATGCCACAATGACAAGGATCGCTAGAGCAATGTAACCCCAAATGTCGTGCATTCTTTCTCGCATGTTAAGAACTCCTTTTGCAAATTTGTCTAGAAGGCAGCACACCTTTCCCTAGATATACTTAACCTGCGTTGATACGGTGTTTTGCAGCACCAACATAGCGTGACTTTACTTTGCGCTCCAAATGATTTTCTTTGTGCAGATCATGATCAATCGTGCATGCGACATTGCACATTGGACAATTTGCCATTCGGCATGCGCCATTGTGCATTTAATATACTTCTGTAGATTCTAATAATTATAAGAATCTTATATACATAAGAATAATATAAGTATATAAGGCATAACCAACCAAACAATCAGTATTCTCGCTACGCTCGAATACTGATTGTTCGATGCGCGCGACACGCTGCGCTCGCTTCGCTCGCTTGCAGTGCGTGCGCATACCTTGCGAAAAAGTTTCTTGCTAACTTCTGTGCCATTGAATTCACATTGTTTGCGTCATTTATTTTCAATGCACAGAAAAGATGGAAACACGTTTGATCACCGGTTAAGTACCAATTAGAGGGTATAGCACACCCATCACGACACGCGCGTTTTTACAAGGAGATTGTTTTTGACAGACACTCCGTACACAGTACAACAATATCAAGATGTCGAGCCGGCAACCGCAGGATTTTCATTACCGCTGACATTCCTGTCTCAAATGGATGTTGCACCAGGATGGGAGTTTGCAGATCGTGACGCATACTTGCGTTCATTCTGGAAGAAATTTGGCAATGACATGCTCCAGGCTGTCTTGGCTGTTTCGATTGCCAAGATTCAGACGCAGAACTGGGAACTGGAAGGGCCAGAAGAACTGGCTACAGCATACCATCGCATTCTCCGTGACGAAGCAAATTTCCACAAAGGTTATGGAGATATGATTGCCAGGGGTGTGGTGGACTATTACACCCAGGACAATGGTTGGTTCATTGAGCGCCAAAGGTCTGGTCCTGATGATCATGATGGGCCCATGCTTGGGATTGCACATCTTGATTCCAATAGGATGAAGCCCACAGGCAATGCAGAACATCCATACATGTACATGGACGAGTATGGTGCCTACCATCTTATGCACCGTTCGCAATTCATCCGCATTGTTGATATGCCAACCCCTGAGACATCATTACATTCTGCTGACAAAGGCTTCTGTGCTTTGTCAAGAGCATTGTCCACTTCCATCATCCTCATGCTTCTGGTCACGATGAAGCGTGAGAAGTTGGCTGATCTTCCTCCTTCCGCAATGGCAATCTTCAACAACATCAACCGCAAACAGTTTGAGCAAGCCACGCAACTATATGGTGCCCAGGAAGACATGAAGGGGAACATGGTCTGGCGTCAACTAATGCCATTGTTTGGCATTGATCCTGCCCATCCAGCATCTATACAATTCATCTCCTTGCGCGAGGTTTGGGAGGGATACGATGATGAGGCAGCCATGAACATGGCTGCCTACAGTTTCGCTGCTGCTTGGAGGATTGATCCACGTGAGTTCTGGCCTGTATCGCAAGGACCATTGGGCACTGGCAAAGAGGCAGAAGTCCAGCACCAGAAGGCCAAGGCCAAGTCCACTGGATTGTTGTTCACTGAGATTGAACGTGCATTCAATGCTGATCTCACGATGCCAGTTGGAATGCATTTCAAGTATGTGCTCCAGGATGCGGATGAGGAAGAGCAACGTGCGGGCATTCATAGTTTGCAGATTGGAAATATCAAAGGCATGCAGGATGCTGGTGCAGGGTTGCAGCCTGCCGAGGTGCGATTCCTCTTGACAAGTCAATACAAGGTTCTGCCACAGAGTTTGGCACGTGTGCCGGCGGAAGGTGAAGTGCTTGATCTTGCCACTGCAGACGTGTACATGGACGATGTGGATCGCCAAACAAAGGAATACAATGGATTCTACTTTGGACCAGTCATTCGGATAGACTCCAATGGGCATAGAGAATATGCATCTTCACGTGGATTGGCATTGCCACCTGGCGTGAAGTTCTTTGGGGAGAAGGGTGGGAGTGGTTCTGGGAATTACGGACATGCTGGCAGGCCTGGACTTGTTGGTGGAAGTGGTGGAGAAGGTGGTGCTCCTTCTGGTGGTGCTGAGCCGAATTGGGCATATGATATTAGGAAAGGCAGGGATCGCTATACCATCCTCAAGGTGCCAGGAGGTGCTGAGTTGGCCGAGGACGAAATATCCGATCTTCAGAAAGTAGAAGATGGCATCGTTCGTGTGACTTACAATACGGAAACAAGGAATTGGCACATTGCAGACGCGTCTGTGTATGAAGTTGACCATGCTGATTTCTTGGAAGATGCTCTTGAGGATAAGGAACCGCTCTTTACTGAGGCAATCCAAGTCAGAGGTGCCTATGATGCACAAAAGAATGAATTGTTATTGTATGATTTCTCTGAAGAGGCTGAGTATATTGCCACCATCAATGATTTGAGACCGATGGCAGCACAGGCAGTTCCGCAAATATTGGAACGTGCTGCCAGGAGTGCCAGACACAACTTGTTTAGAGTTCACGGAGAACCGCCAAAGGTGGAGATTGTGCCATTCTCCAAGATGGCAGGTGGCAAAGAATTCAAGGGTTTGGGTGTGGCACAACCAGATCAGTGGTCTAAGAAGGTTGTAGACAAAGAAATTGATTTTAGGGAATTTGCTTCTTGCGATCATGCAGTTGATTTGTTTCCAATCATTATTCAACAATTGCAAGACGATGGTCATATCTCGCTCGAGCAGGCCTGCAAAGCCAATCTTGCCACACCTGACTTGGCAACCAATGTTTCCGATGCTGCTCGCAGAGCCATTCTACAAGGCCAAGACATTGTAGCAGCAGCCACCAAAGAACTTGTCACCCAACTATCCATTCACGATTATCATTTGGGTGACAAAGAAGCACAAGCACTACAAACCATCAAGCAGAAGATATCTTCACTTCCATCAGCAACTGCATCCACAGTGCGTTCCAATGCCAGACGTTTGGGAGAGGTGATGGCAGAATCACGTAAACGCAGGGCAAGCATGCTGGAAGGCATACCAGATGATGTGTGGAACAAGGCAGTTGCAAGGGATGAGTCTAGGGAGGTTCAACAATCAATGGTTCCATCGATGAGTGGCAATTTGGTTGGATTGGTATAATTTTTATCATTTGAGGTTTGCATGCCACCACGCCAATGGGAACCGCTTGTAGCAGAATTCAGTGATGTAATGAAGTTGGTGCACCTGGCAATGCGCAGGGATGCCACTGACATTGCATCAATTGCCAACGAACTTTTCAAAGAGAAACGTCAGGCATATGAGGATGGCTTGACTGCGCAAGCAGCCAATGCTGGCTGTGCTGGTCGCAAGGGTGTTATGCCAAATGACAAACTCACTATGGCACATGATGAATCAAACAGTGAGGCAGCCGGCATAGCAAACACCTACAACTATGATCTTGCTGTAGCAATCAGGCACATCCGCACTGAGACTCCAAGTGCTAATCGGCATGTATATGCCAAACGATTGTTGGAGTGGGAAGCGACAAGGGATGAATGGAAATCCCAGCAAATTGCACTTTGGAATCAGACAAAATGGACTAACATTGCGTTCCAGGATTTCTTGGCACACAATCCGCAACTTAACAATGGATATGCAATCCTACAACCGAAGAGAACAGTTTGCAAGATATGCCAATACTGGGCCAGTCGCGGCAAGGTGCCATTGGCAGAAGCCAGTCGCATCGAATTCCCTGCCCATATCAACTGCCCACACTATTGGGAGACGCACTACAAAGGCAAAGTCAACTGTGAAGAGTTGTGGATGGGCGCAGATGTCAAACAGTGGTGGGAGGATATTGAGGCAGGCAAGGAGTTGGGCGAGAAAGGCGGACCAGGCTCTGGGAATTATGGGCACAGTGGAAGGCCTGGTTTGGTTGGAGGTAGTGGTGGTGGGGAAGGTATTTCTAAGGTTGGTGATATGGTTTCCAAATTTGAGGATTTGCGAAGCAGAGGATTCTTGACGGAAGTTGATGATGCTTCTTGGAAAACCATGGCAAGGGATGCTGCCAAGACAGCTGAAATGTATGGTGAACCTAGTACCAATGAAGGTGCTGTTGCTCATACTAAGGCTGAGAATATATGGTATGGAGATAATCCGTTATATGGTGGTTGGCACCCACTAGCAGAAGGATTACAGAATGCTATTCTTGCTTCTCCATTACCAATTAATGAAGTGTTGTATAGAGGAGTTTATGGCAGGTACGTAGAGGATTTGCTCTCAATTGGTGTTGGGGAGGAGTTTGGAATCAGCGAATTTGCTTCTACATCCAGAAGCATGGAAATTGCTAAAGTGTTCATGCGAGATGTTACCAAAGGTGCCTTGTTGATTATAAATGCCAGAGAAGGTATGCCAGCACTTTACATACATGATTTGGCATCGGAGTTCTTGTTGCCAGCCACTGCCAAGTTCATGGTTACTGATATCAAGGGCAATATGATGTTTGTAGATTATGTAGGGGTTGGACAATGAGGATTATCAATCTTGGACCACTCTCATATGGCGTGCAATTTTCCGGGGAACTTGCTGAGAAGGGCGGACCAGGTTCTGGAAATTACGGACATAGTGGCAGGCCTGGATTGGTTGGAGGAAGTGGTGGGGAAGGTGGTGTCGCGGTTGGGGGGGAATTGCCTGAGGATACAAATGTGTATATTGTTGCTGATTGGTATCGTTTGCCGAAGATATATGACGAAACCATTAGTGATTTGGATGGATTTGGAAAAGGTGATACGTCGGAGGCGGCAAAAGCAATCGGGCAGGAATATGATTTGCAACACTTTGAGCGCATTAACAACCAATGGACTCATGGAGCAGATGTGTCTGTTAAGGAAGACATTGCAGAAACATTGCGTTCCAATCAGGACTTGCGTGCATTGACATTGTATGATCTTTGGAGCAGCGATAAAAGTGATTTATCATTTGAGGAGTGGTTGGATACACCACAACGGATGTACAGGGTTGGTGGAATGAGTGATACATTTATGAGTTTTACACGGTCGTTGGAGGCATCTCGCAGTGCATCAAGAGAAGTTGGGTTGATGGTGATTGATATTGCTCCCAAACATTTGCTAGGTTCTGGAATGACAGGTGCTGGTGAAGTGTATATAGAACCAGATGCATTACAGCATGCTGGTGTGTAAGTCTGAATTATCATTGAGGACTGGAGGTGATCATGATGGAAACGTTTTGGAAATTGCTTGAGCAAAGTACAATTGTCAGTGGTGTCGTGACGATTGGGCTGGTTGGTTGCTGCATTTATCTTTGGTGTGCACAATTGCCAGTACCTGATCTGCTTGCCACTGCATTGACAGTCGTGTTGGGATTCTTCTTCGGTGCCAAATCACAGCAAATCCGAAAAGCATAGGAGAGTGAATTATGCCGTGGTCAAAGATGGAAGACGTATCTGATTCTGTTAGAGGCATTGATCCACCTGTGACATTGGAACAGGCCAACTCTATCGCGCGTGTGGCTGATGCACTCGAAGCGAAAGGCAATAAGCATGCTTGGGCCATTGCCATAAGCAACTTCAAGAAGAATCGTGGTAAGAAGGCCAAGAAGGAAGGTGTGTTCAGCAATGCAGTTGGCAGGTTGAGAGCGTTCTTCGCTCCGGATGCTGGTTTGGATGTTACTCATGTTGCAATAATGCCAAAACAACTCATTCCAGATGGTATGAACACTGGTGTCAAGGCATTCGAGGCAAATGACAAGCGTTACATTGTTCTTTGGACATCCAATGCATTCAAGGATCGTGAGGAAGAAACGTTCTCAACCAAAGCCTGGGAAGACTATGTTGACAGATGTGACAGGTTGGGGCAGCGTGGACGAGTTTGGTTCTGGCATGTGAAGGGTAGTGATTATGCAACCATCAAGTGGCAAGGCATGGTAGGACGCATGCTGGTGGAGTTGGCTGAGATTGATAATACTCCACGTGGCGAAAAGATGTTCAATGCCTTGCAACACCCTGAACAACATCCAGACCTGTTACCACATGGTTGGGGAACCAGCCATGGGTTTGTATATCGTGCAGGTGACAAATCTGCTGGAGTCTACAATTGGGTGCACAAGTTCGAAAGCACCACCTTGCCTGCACATCGAGCAAGCAATGTATATGGCAATGTTAGGGAGGTGATAGAAATGCCAGTGACGAAAGAAAAGGCAAAAGGACTCGAAGCACTCTTGGGAGAGGAGTTGGCCAAGGAAATTCTTGCGGATGCTGAGAAGGCCAGTGCCAATCTTGAGAAGGTTGGAGTTGAGTTCAAGGAAGCAGATGGTGAATCCTCAGACGAAGAGATGACTGACGAAGAGAAGAAAAAGAAGTCTGAGGAGGAAGAGAAGAAAGACGAAGAGACATCTGCTGAGGAGACCAAAGAACAACTCTTTGAATTGGAGATGGACGATGATCTTCTCAAGGAAATCGCGAGCCATGTTGCAGTCAAGGACGTGGTGATTGCTGCTCTCAAGGAACTGCTTCCTGCTGCAGTACAGCAGGCTGTGGCTGCCCACAGTGCAGAACTTGCAATTGCAGTCAAAGAGGCAGTGGCTGAGGCCAACATTGCAACCAAAGAGCAGATCGTGCAACAGGCTTTGTCTGGTCACATCAAGCTGACTCCATATGTTGCATCCAAGTCCGATGATAATCTTGTGCCTGAGGATGTCGTGAAGGAAGCGGAGAAGGCCAACAAACGTAATGATGGTGATGTCGTCACCATTCTCGCCAAGAAGATGATGGCTGGTCAGATCAGTTAGCAATTATTTGGGAGGTGATTTATCATGGGTGAATTGAACAAACAGCAAGTGGACGTGTTGGCTGCTGCACTTGCTCAGGTGATGCTTGATCCTGACAAGTACAAGGCTGACAAATCTTATCCGCTGTTCCAGGGCACCAAAGGTGTCACTGGGACTCCAGATGCCGTTTATAGTCATGGTCCCGGCGGCATCTTCTCTACCCCAGGAATCGAGAATGTTGTCATCAATGCACACATTACTCCTCGCGATCTCGACGCTCTCCTGCCAGTGTATCCGACCGTCTACACCAATCCTCTGTATCCTTCCTTGACCGGCTTCAGTGAGGATGATGGCAATGAGCCAAGCGGTGAGTGTGATAACTGCCTTGGCGGCACGATGCAGGGATGCCTGCTGACTGCAGCGTTTGGTCGTGTCTGCCGTGAGTCCGATGAGATCAATATCGCTCGCACGATGCAGATGATCAACCGTGGCGAGACGACTCCTCTGACAGTGTTGGGTGATGTGCTTGGTCCTGGTGGGATCAGCGCAATGCCATCCACTCCGGGTGCCTGGATCGAAGTGGTCACCCGTGCAGAGATGGTCAAGATTGCCATTCTCATCCAGCGATGGTTGGTGAGGACAACGTGGCAGGGCAATCCGATCAACAACATCGGTACAGGGTATCTGGAATTCCCTGGGTTGGAAATGCTGGTGGGAACGGGCAAAATGGACGCCATCACTGGTGTAGCCTGCCCTGCTCTTGACAGTGATGTCAAGCAGTTTGGGTATACCGATGTCGGTGGTCAGGTTGCTGGTAACAACATCGTGGTCTACCTTAGCATGCTCGAGTGGTATGTACGCCACGTGTCCGAGCGCGTGGGCATGGATCCGGCCACCTGGGTGTTCGCGATGCGTCCTGAACTGTGGTTTGAGTTGACGGCGATTTGGCCGTGCTCTTACCTGACTGATCGTTGCGGCACTACGGCTGGGCAGTACTCTTGGGTCCAGGATCCAGGTGGAACGTGGCATATGGTTGGTGGCACTGCCAACATCATGAATGATCGCACCAACACTGACATGCGCGATATGCTGCGTGAGAGCAAGACCTTGATCGTGAACGGTCGCACCTATCCTGTGGTGATGTGCGATGGGATGACCGAAGAGCAGGGTGGGGATCCCGGACTTCCCAACTGGAATGGGAACTTGGTTCCTGGGCAGTTCGCTTCCGACATCTTCTTCCTGCCTCTATCCGTTCGTGGTGGCATGAACGTCCTCTACTGGGAGCACATGGACTTCTCCAAGGCAACCGCAGAGATCGCTCTGTCAAAGTCTGGGAACGACTTCTGGACTGACGGAGGGAGGTTTTTCTGGACTGCCGAAAGGCAAATGTGGTGTTATGTGATGGCGGCACAAATTATGCCGCGCATCATCCTGCGGACTCCTCATATCGCTGGTCGGCTGGATAATGTGGCCTATACTCCTCTCCAGCACTTGCGCAGCCCATTCGCAAATGATCCATACTTCCTAAAGGGTGGTGTTCATGATAGGGATAACCCTGCTGATAGCTATTACAGTGAATGGAATCCCTATGGGCCATATCGCGATCAGTAAGCGGTTTAGTATCTTTAGAGGGTAGACATTCTGCTTAAGGATACGGCAGAAATGGAAATCCTCAGGTGGTGCGGGAACTTTCGTCTCCTTTCTGTTCCCGCACCACCTAACAGGAGTTTTGATATGGCAAAGAAATTTGTGGCAATTCTGAGACCAGTCAAGACAGGTGACAAAGCCAAAGGCAACATAGAAGATTTGGCTGCACACCTTGCCAAGACCTATGGTGGTGATCCTGGATTCATGACTGCATGCGTGGCAGGGACATGGCCTGAGTTGGCTGGCTACAACAAAGATCAGTTGGGTGGTCTATGCGCTGCAGCACACAAGGCCATAACAGGCATCTATCCAAGTGAGCATCCGCGCAAAACAACTGAAGCAAAGAAAGAATAGTGAATGAAAATCTTCATGGTGCCTGACAAGGCAGAACTTGGGATTGGTCGTGTTGTAGATGCATATCGCAAGCATCTACCAAAGTTTGGGTTTGAGTTCGTTAACAATGAAGATGATGCCGATGTCATAGCAGTACATGCAGGCAACCAATCTTCTAAACAACCTGATGTACACCATTGCCATGGTTTGTATCCCACTGCCACACTTGACCAGGCAGAAGCATACTTCCAAATGAATGCAAACGTGATTGAAAATGCTCGCATTGCCAAAGTTGTCACAGTTCCAAGCCAATGGGTGGCAGACATATTCCGTCGGGATATGCTTCTCAATCCTGTAGTTATTCCGCATGGGATTGATGCGAACATTTGGCCAATGCAAACATCCAATCAGAGTTATGTCTTATGGGGCAAAGGGCATCAGCCAGGGGTGTGCGATCCTGATGTAGTCAATGTTCTTGCGCAGAAGATGCCAGATACGAAGTTTGTGACTACATTTGGCAGTCCCACAACCAATGTGACAGTGGTTGGCAAACAACCATTTGAGCAAATGCGATGCACAATAGGACAGGCTGGTGTGTATCTTGCCACCACCAAAGAAACCTTTGGAATCCAGATACTGGAAGCAATGGCAGCAGGTGTCCCAGTGGTTGGGTACAATTGGGGTGGGGTGGCTGACATTATAACGCACGGTGTTGATGGATACTTGGTTGCTCCTGACAATGTAGATGGATTGGTAGAAGGTATCCAATGGGTGAATCAACATCGGGATATTGTGACAAAGAATGCCAGGCATGCAGTGGAAACAAGATTCTCTTGGGACAGTGTATGTCAGCAACTTGCGAACATTTACAATAGCATAGCCAAAGAAGAAAAGCCATTTGTCAGTATTGTCGTTCCTTGTTACAACTATGGTGGTCGTGTAGCAAATGCGATTGAGTCTGCATTGGGGCAGCAGACCAGTGTGCCATTCGAAGTCATTGTGGTGAATGATGGCTCTAACGATAATTCTGCTGAGTCCATTGCACAGTACAATGATCGTGTTACCACAATCACCATGCAGAATCAAGGTGTGGCAGAAGCCAGGAACATTGGCATTCGACATGCCAAAGGGCAGTACATAGCGTGTGTGGATGCGGATGATAAACTGGTTCCTGATTTTATAGCCAAACTATTGCCAACATTGCTGGAAGATCGTGGCTTGGGAATCACTTATGGATCGTTGCAGGTGGTGTATGGTGATGGCAAGAATACCAGGAAAGGTGATTGGCCACCTGACTTCTGTTACATGCGCCAATCATCTGGTAGCAACCAGGTGCCAAGTGCTTGCATCTTTCGCAAGGATGCTTGGGAGCGTGCTGGTGGATATCGTGGTAAGTACACTCCGCAGGAAGATGCAGAACTGTGGTTACGTATTACAACTCTTGGGTATGATGCCAAGAAGGCCACTGAGGATGTAACCTACATCTATGATGCACATCAGGGCAGTCTCAGTCGCAAAGTCAAAGGACCAGGGGAAACATATGACAAACCATTTGCATACAACAAGGATCTGGTTCCGTTCGCTGCTCCAGCCTGCGAGTACAAACACGATTCCTTTGCAGTCAGGAACTATGATCAACCGTGGGTGACGGTTGTCATACCGGTTGGGCCAGGCCATGAAAATCTTGTGCACCGTGCAGTTGACAGTGTGTGGTTGCAATCATTGCCATATTGGGAATGCATTGTAGTCAATGACAGTGGCAATCCACTGATGCAACCATCTACTGGCAGAACATTACAAGAGGCATATCCGTTCCTGACGATCATTGACATTGATGATAGGAATGTTTCCAAGGCCAGGAATGCAGGTGCAGCACTCGCCAAGTCAGAATTGCTGACCTTCTTGGATGCGGACGATGAGATGCATATGCACTATCTGACAAGAGTGGTGCAGGCATATAATGATAATCCTGATTGCTACATCTACACTGATTGGCTGGCAAATGATGGCAAGGCTTCCAAGCATGGCGGTAGGGCATTTGATTGTGAAGGATTGAAATTACAAGCATTGCACCCTGTCACTGCATTGGTTCCAAAGGCCTGGCATGATGCAATTGGTGGATTTGATGAAAATCTTGGTGTAGATGGATGGGAGGATTGGGACTATAATCTTAAGATTGTATTGGATACAGAGCATTGTGGCTATCGTGTTGAAGAACCATTGATCATCTACAATATATCGGATGGACAGAGACGAGAAGACAGTCTCAAACGTGTTGACAAACTGACTCCAATTTTCAAAGGGAGGCATCTGAACAAAATGTGTAAACGATGTGGAAGCAGTAAACGGATACCTAGTCCAGCACCACCTGCTCCTGCGCAGGCACCTGTGCTGGGTCGTCCGGCAGTGAGTGTTCCCAGTGCTGGGATGGGACGTGGCATTCCCATTCCACCCAGTGGTAGACCAAATAGATCTGTAGAGGAGAAATCAGCAGTGAGTGAAGATACAGTTATGGTGCGTGAGAATAGTGGAAATTATGGTGCACACCAGGTGGTTGGTGCAATCACCCGCACCAAATATGGCAAGAAAGCACATGGGCATGAGTTCCAAATGTACATAAAAGATCAACGTGCACAGGCACATTTGTACATTTTGGCAGCAGTGCAGCAGCCCGTGGTACAGCAACCTACTATGCCTGTACAACCCCAAGTGGTTGTCAGTGCACCAGTCATGCAACCACCTGCTCCTGTAGTCATTAGCACTCCAATTGTGACTGTTCCTTCGGATGACATCAAACCAGAGGAAGGCAAGTTGGAAATGTTCAGTGCAGATGAGGAAGGCATTGACATTGGCCTGTTGACATTGCAGCAAATCAAGAACCTTGGGCTGGATGCAGAGGATGCTGCTGAGGCATATGAGGCAGAGGCAATGGGTGCTGGACGCAAGGGTGTGCTGAAATACTTGCAAGGCCTGGCTGGAGAGGAGGCAATCAAAGCACTGGCTGCTGAGGATGAAGAGTAATGCCATATGAAGAAGATCTTGGACTAACAATCCTTCCATTGGAATACTTCCGCCGTATGATGGGGCTGGATCCCTATCATTTCTGGCAAATGACTTTTACAAATCATCCAATGGAGGGATACAGCCAAATCTATCCGCATGAGCGGTGGATGTATGGTGATCAAACCATGCCTGCAAGGTCTGCCAAGCGTGGTCCTGGCAGGCATGACATCATCCAAGCCATTGCCAATGCTGAATCAGCCATTGCCACTGTAAGTGAGTTTGATACATGGCCTGGACCACTATACACTGAGAATGAAAAAGTCATTCTACAAGCACCAAAACAAACCACCATGTATCGCACGCTTCCATTCAGCCTATTGACACGTTGGAAGCACATCCAATATGTTGGTGTACAAACTTACACTCCTGTCTTGGCAGGTGCTGTTCCTGTATATGTTGTCGGTAGTGATGATGTCACCATCGCAGTCAACACTACAATAGTTGCCGATGAGATTGCAATCTGTTATCCTGGTACGCAAGTGCAAATCAGGCCAATCACTGTCACGAAGATTGGAAATGCTGCCACAATCACCGTTAAGCGTTGGTTGATGGGGGATCCTGCTTTGTGGATAGATGGTGCCACGATTGATGCCACTGATGTTGTGGCTAACCTATTGGCCACAGTGGACGTGTACAGAGTGTGGATTGATCATAGTCAGCAGATCCTCTTGGCCTGGGAACCAGACATCAGCATGTGTGGTTGTTTGGCAACAGACTCCTGTGCAATATGTCAACACGCCACTCGCACTGCATGCGCGATGAATCGCAACTACAAGATTGGGCATGTATCCTTCCAGGCATCCACCTATGATGCCATTACGGATACCTGGACTGAGTTGTCAACTTGCTATCCGAATGGCAGGTTCCCTGATTATGCCTACATCTCATACCAGCATGGTTTTGAGTTGAATGGTGACCGGTATATGTCCAGGAAGTGGTCAGAGATTGTAGCATATTTGGCTGCAGCAAACTTGCCTGATTATGTGTATGATGCCACATCGCAACCTGACATCATGTACTATTGGCGGGAAGAAATGGCAACTCCAAATGAATTTGGTGGGCGCCAATTGGCGATGGCAGATATTGATAATCCGTTTGGCTCAAAGCGTGGCCACATACAAGCCTGGCGTGCTGTGCGTCAGGCTGTAGGGGATTGATGCCAAGAATCTATTTCCGACAAGTCAGAGGGCGTGCCAAGACTCCAAATTGGGACTTGATGATCAAGGAGGTTGAGTCTGAGATTGACAATCGTGTCAAGCCTGATTTGTTGGAATATTTCAATCGCATTGTAGCACACTGGTCTGAGGAACACAGGCCTGCATTCAAAGCTGTGAAGAAGGTCACTAAGAAAGGCATCAGCATCTATGTGTTCCCAGCAGGGCCAAATGCCAAGATATGGAAGTGGGTGAGTGTCACTGGTACAAAGATCCATGACATTACCATTAAGGTTGCACAGTGGTTGATCTTCAGGTGGGATGGCAAAGGCAGTTACAAAGCCAGGACAAGCAAAGGTGGGCACTATGGTGGTCCTGGTGTAGCAACTGGCAGGATGAGAAAGTTCAAGAAGGTTACACACCCTGGCTTCGAGCCAAGAGAGTTTGAGGTGCACATAGCCAGGGAATATGGTCCAAAATTTTACAAATATATTGAAAATGCTTTTCGTCGTGGTATTAGGAGAGCCAAAGCGGCTGCAAGGTAAGCAATCATCAGGAGGTGAATTATGTCGTTCGTGAAGCGTGGTTCTGGTAACGTCTTTTTGCAGATTGATGCAACAGAAGAAATGCAGTATCTGACAAGCACTGGTGTTGGTGACGTCAACATTCCAAGTCGTCCACGGACAATTAAGTACGACCCGGATGTCACTCGATCTGGTGAGTGGATCGCATCCGAATTCATCCGTGGCGAGCCTAGTGAGTTGACTGCTCCGTTCCAGCGTCCATTGGATACAGTGGAAAACTATCTGTTGGAATTGATGTGCTCAGTCAATGCTCGCATTAACTGGGCATGTCGTGGCGATAGGAACATCGTGTGGAACTATGAGTTGGCCACGGTGTTGCTTGGTGGCGAGTTTGAGTCTGGCAGCATTGGGCAGCCAGCCATTGCACAACCGTCAGAGGAAGACAGAGTTGCCACTGGCGGAAGTCTGAAGGCACTGGCATGGTCATTCGTGTATCTGTTGGTCAGTTCTCAGCAGACTGTTCCAACCCAACAGGATATCCACGATATCGCATTCGTTCCAGAAGAGTGCGGTGATCGTTGTGGACGTCGAATTCGTATGGGGTATGAGGGGTATGCTGGGCAAGATACCCTTGGATACCTGGTTGGCGACAACATGCTACAAACTGCTGATGCTGGTGCAGTGTGGGCAGCCACTGCTACGGATCCATTTGCTGGCGCGCGCGCTGTCATGTGCATGTTGATCGTGGAAACTGCCACAGGGTATCGTATCATCGCTGGTGGTGGAACAGAGGCAGGCCAACCTGCTGCTGTGGCATACTCAGATGATCTTGGTGCAACGTGGACCACCATTACCATGGGCAACGTGGCAGGACAATCTGTTAATGGCATTTGCCGTGACATCCTTGGTAGGATGTGGGTGTGCTGCAGTGGTGGTGATGTGTATCGTTCCAACAACCTGGCAATGACGTGGGTGTTGATGCATAACCACACGGAGACTGCACAGGATCTGAATGGCATCACGTTCCCGACGCAGAACATAGGATTCTCAGTTGGGGACAACAACGCTGTAATCATGACAGAAGATGCGGGTGCAAACTGGGATCTGCTTGGTGGTCCTGCTGGTGGCATTGATCTGACTTCTGTGGACTACAACCGGACTGCCTACATCTTCATTAGTGCTGCCGATGGAACTTTGCATCGTAGCATTGATTATGGTGCCAACTGGGTAGAAGTGCTTGATATGGGAGCAGGCACCATCAACCGTGTACGCTTTGATGACAAACTCAAGTATTTCGGTGGGTTGGTATGGAACAATGCGGCTGGAGTTGGATCCTTCATGCGCAGTGAAGATGGTGGTGTAACCTGGATGGCTTGGGACACTCCGGCTAACACTGGCTTGAATAGTTTGTTCTTTTGTGATACAAACATGATCTATATCGCAGGTGATGCAGGATTCATTGCGAAGTTCGTCCGTGCATCTACCTAGTAACCTAGTATAGAAGGAGAGTGGAATGCCAAGCACAAGGATTGTGCTGTTAGGCAATGGGTGGGAGTTGCAGGTTTGCACTGTACCTCCCCATGCCTCTTTTCGTTGGCAAAAAGCCAATATTCCTACTCCTCCAAAGCCTGTCCGTCCAATGGTGGAAATTACATCACCATTGGACGGACACACGGAGGTTGTGCCTGCACTGCCTGATAGTGCAGAATGGGATGCTTGGATTGAGCAAATGAAAATGTGGCAGGCTGATAGTGATGCATTGTTTGAGGAGCACTATCAGGAGCAAATGGATTTCTCACTTGATTATGCCATTGTAGGTTGGCGCAGAGCAGGTGAGCAAGAGTGGACGACCGATCCTCCTGTGGATTGGAAGCCACGTGATGTGCTTGCTAGGCATGGAGTTGATCTGTATGATAATACACGGTTGAACTTCATCTACCTGGAACTACTGGATGATCCAGACACATTCAAGAAATCCGTCAGCAGGATAATGAGCACTGCATATCCTGGTGGCGAGAAGGACACTTCTTCTGTCAAGGATGAGGAGGTGACAGCAGTGCTGGACAAATTTCCAGTTAGAGATGGAACACCAGGATCAGCCAGGAATGTGGGATCAGATACCAGAACCACCAAAGAGCGGAGTGCGGATGTCGTCATTCGCGCAGGAGATGATGGTGGCAGAGGAAAGGCATCTTTCGCCAGACGAGTGGTACAATTGTTCACGAGGAAGTAGAATTGTTATGGTAGCAATGTCCAGAGCCAATGCCATGATATCCCATGCCCATCACTTGATCCAACAGGAGAAAGATGACAAATGAAAATGTTGGAGGGAACATAATTGCCAGATCCTGTTGATCGTATTGGTATAGAAGCCGAATTTGGCGTCAAGGACTTCATACACAATGCGGATTTGTATGATGAAGTTCTGAAGCGCACTGGTGCACGCACGGCTGATTGGGCACTTGCCATGCAGCAATCAGCCGTGGGCGGTGGTGATGCACTTGAGAAACTTGCAAACAGAGCAATATCAGACAGGCTGGACATGGAGGAAAGCCTCGACAAACTCAAAGGCAAGACCGTTGATTACACTGACACTGTAAGGACAGAAGCACCAAAGGCTGAGGCAAGCTGGAGAGCGTTTTCTCAATCTGCTGTTGGACAGATGATGGATCTCAAGGCAAAGATTGACATGGCAAAGTTTGCTGTACAAGCATTCATGAAGCCATTCCAACAATATATCAAAATTGGAGTTGAGGGTGTCAATCTTCTCAAATCCAGAAGAATGTTTGCTGAGATGGTTGGTGGTGTGGAAGAGTATGAAGAGGCATTGGTTGGCATGCGTGCTGCTACGCAGAGCACAGTCAAAGACTCTCAGTTGATGGCAAGCGCAATGAAAATCATGCGTATGGGTATGGCAGACACTGCTGAAAATGCTGCCAAAGTCGTGC
>Ga0307378_10002918_pt1 | contig 25506 bp, 20 predicted proteins | sample UN1MG_FD_202238 | JGI IMG/M metagenome (GOLD analysis project Ga0307378, IMG submission 202238) | Soil microbial communities from Risofladan, Vaasa, Finland - UN-1 | ecosystem: Environmental > Terrestrial > Soil > Coastal area > Acid sulfate soil | place: Finland: Risofladan, Vaasa | collected...
TCAAGAACTACGGCGGGCATTCCACCTGTGAGAGCTTCTGGGACCCTCACCTCGTCTATGCCCCTTGGGGCGGGGAGGTCTCCTTCTTCCAGATGCACGCTCCATACGACATCGTGGGGGGGTGGGAGAAACGCTCCCCGGAGCTGCAGGATGCGATTCTTGATAAATGGCACAAGGTGGCTCCAAACTTCACAAAGGACAACGTCATACAGACCAACGCCGAGACCCCGGTGGACATCGAGATCCGGCTCCCTAACATGCGCCGCGGCTCCATAAAGCACGGCGACTATCGGCCGACGCAGCTAAATACCTTCCGCCCCAATATAGAATGCTCCGGCCACGCCACACCCATCGATGGCCTATATGTGTGTGGGGTCTCCTCTTATCCGGGTGGACTTGTACTCGGCGGGTCGGGCTACCTCGCCGCTAACAGGGTGGCCGAGGACATGGGTGTTAAGAAGTGGTGGAAACCTACTCGTGAGATGGAGCGTTTCACTAAGACATATATGAAATAGCCGACCCGGCCAATATCGCAGTGGGCTAAATTAGGCTTGTATTAGCTAGATAGTGGTCGGCATTAGAGCTTGTTATCTAAAAACGACCTTCTTACTGAAGCGGGGAATTAAGCCTACGGTGAAGCTTATCTTAAGCCCAAGAGGGGAGGTGTTGTGCGATTTTGAAAGCCTGGTGAGGGAATTTATTCAAGCATTTACTCTATGTCGCAGGCTCGTTATAGAGCATGATGGTTCCAGCATATAGGGGTGATATAGTAACCAAATGTCGGACGCTATAATGGAGGAATAAAGGGAGGATTTTCTCTATGCTATACGAGACCATCAAGTATGAAAAGGAAGACGGGTTATGTCTCGTCACGCTTAACCGACCCAAATCGCTAAATGCACTAAACGTGAAGATGTGGGTTGAGCTGGATCACGCAATGAACCTTATCGACAACGATGATGAGATAAAGGCGTTCGTTTTTACCGGCGCTCCAAGGCCTGATGGAAGGCCCTGCTTTTGTGCTGGAGCTGATGTTAAAGAGATGGCAGGTTTTATTTCGGGCGGCCAATTCGCCCAGACCGAGAGCACTCAAGCGGCTCAAGAGGCTCCCGATGCCCCATCAGCCCGGATCCCAAAAGCACAATACTCAATAGCAAAGACCCTCTGGTCCCTCCGCCAGCCCAGGGGAGCAATGGTTCCCACCTTTGAGAAGATCGCCTGGTCGCCCAAGATCTCAATAGCCGCCATCGACGGCATATGCACTGCCGGCGGTATCGAACTGGCACTTTCCTGTGATATCATCATCGCCGCGGAAACGGCCCAAATAAGTGACATGCATGTAAAGAACCTGGGGTGGATCGGCGGCGCAGGTGCCACAGCAAACATGGCGTGGCGGGTAGGTGTTTCCAAGGCCATCGAGCTATGCTGCACCGGTGATGTCATCGATGGCAAGGAAGCCCACCGCATTGGCCTCGCTAACCAGTTTTGGCCTCCGGAGCAGTACCTTGATAAGGCCAAGGAGATGGCGAGAAAGATCGGCAGCATGCGCGCAGCGGCTCTCATCATTACCAAGGCAACCTGTCGCTCGGTACAGGATATGGACCGCAAATCAACCCAGCGTTACTGCGACGATGGTTTTTCCATACTACTCAGCGAGCAAGAGGCCTCCGATTTCGGCCCCCAACGCTGGGTAAAAGAGTAATAGTAGGGAAATCGTTATGGCCGAAAGAATAGGAATCGTATCAGTCGCTCAGACCAAATATAGCCCCAATAGAGCCGATGTAAATGAAGAGGAACTTGCCTATGAGGCGATAAAGCAAGTGCTGGAGGAGACGGGGTTGACCCTTTCCGATATGGACTCTGCGGTAACCTGTTCTCAGGACTTCTGGGACGGCAGGACCATATCCAGCATGAACATCCAGCACGTTGTGGGCGCGCATTTGGGACATGAGGACAATATTTCTGAGGATGGAATCAATGCCGTTTACGCAGCCATGGGACAGATACTCTCCGGGCACCAGGACATCGTACTGGTTGAAGCACATACCAAGGAATCCCAGTGTGACAAGAGCCTGATCGAAAACGCTGCCTTCGATGCCATTCTCATGAGGCAGTTAGGCCTGGACTTTACCTCAGCCGCTGCCCTGCAGGCGAAACGCTACATGTACAGGTACGGTTTAACTGCAGAGCAGTGCGCCGGTGTGGTTATAAGGAACCGCGCTAATGCCAAGAACAATCCATTCGCTCAGGAGCCCATGGATATCTCGGTGGATGATGTTCTCGGCTCGAAGATGCTGGTATCCCCCATCAGGCTCCTGGATACCAAGCCGATATCGGATGGCGCATGTGCCATGATTATGGCGACGGAGGCGAAGGCCAAGAAGCTCGCCAAGAAGCCGGTCTGGATATTGGGAGCATCAAATTGCTACGAGACGCACTACCTTGGAGACAGGGAACTGGCCGATTGTGATGCCCTGGTGAAGGCTGCCAAGAAGGCCTACAGCATGGCCGGAATCGACAACCCATTGAGGCAGATAGACGTTGCCGAGATATCGACGGAATACTCTTACCAGGAGCCCCTGTGGATGGAAGGTCTCGGTTTCTGTGGCCGGGGTGAGGGAGGAAAACTGGTTAATTCCAGAGTGATAAGGATGGGTGGCAAGCTCCCGGTTAACCCATCGGGAGGAGTACTTCCAGGCAACCCCAATGGTGTGGCAGGAATGGCCCGCGTGGCTGAGGCGGTACTTCAGCTTCGTGGTGATGCTGGCGCTAGGCAGGTAAAGGGGGCTAAGGTCGCCCTTACCCACGGTTATACCGGCATCTGCGGGCAGCATCAAGCGGTGATGATCCTTGGTAATATGTAGGGAGAGGTGAGATATGCCTGGCAAAGTGGCTATAGTAGGGACCGGTCAAACGTACCACACCGGCAGGCGCAACGATGTGAACCAGCCGGAGATGGTTGCTGAGGCAGTGAGAGCCGCACTGGCCGATGCCCAGCTTAGCATTAATGACATCGAGGCTGTTTTCTCGGGCAATATGGAGACCTTTGAAGGTATCTTTCTCCCCGATCACGGGATGGCCGCGGAAGTCGGAGCCTTCGGCAAGCCAGGTTTCAAAGTTAATACAGGTGGTACAACCGGCGGCTCGGTCGTCGCTGAGGGCTTCTATATGGTTTCATCGGGCCTATACGACATTGCCCTGACCATTGGCTTTGAGAAGCAGGATTGCGGCGATACCACCGCTGCTATTTCGGCTGCCGCTGTCCCAACGTGGGCTAAAGGCGCAGCAACCGGCGCCATCGGCGAGTTTGCCAAACAGGCACTGTCCTATATGGAGACATCAGGGGGCAAGGAAGAGCATGCCGCTATGGTGCGGCTTAAGGCGGACCGTGGCGCATGCAGAAATCCGCATGCCCACCTGAAGCTCGGGCTTAAGAGCATAGACGAGGTACTGCAGTCGCCATATCTGGTATGGCCGCTCAGGCTGATGGACTTCTGCCCTCAATCCTGCGGTGCCTGTGCCCTTATACTAGCCTCGGAGAAGAGGGCCAAGAAGATTCACAAAAAGCCGGTCTGGATCGCGGATCTCGAGGTGGTGCACCAGGAACCTTTCCGCGCCGGTATCTTTGGCGATCCAACCGGCAAGGAAACCTACACCCAGCATGTGGCCTGCCAGAGGCTGTATAAGAGGAATGGAATTACCAACGTTCGAAAACAAATCGATATGGCTGAGATCTACGAACCCTCCAACTGGGAGGAGATGAATCTCTATGAGCATTTTCACATTTGTGATGTGGGCGAGGGTTGGAAGCTGATAGAGAAGGGGATAACCGAGATAGAGGGAGAGTTCCCGGTAAATCCCTCCGGTGGTGTGATAGCTACCAATCCCATCGGTGCTACGCCGGTCATCCGTGTAGCTGAGGCTGCTCTCCAGATTCGGGGGGACGCCGGTGAGCACCAGGTAACCAGGGACGTCAAGTCTGCCCTTGCCACCGCTCTCGGTGGGCCCAACTGGACAGCGATGTTCTTGCTTAAGAGGTCGTTGTAGGAGGCCAATCAAATGTCAAAGGAATCCCCGAAGAAAAGGGTAGATGAACCTGAGTATATTCGTATAAATTATAATGCACCTCGGCCTTACAACTGGTCCACCGGCAAGTACCTGGGCAAGGTCTATGCAGAGGCGAAGGAAAGCAAGAAGCTGGTGGGCAACCGGTGTCCCCAGTGCAAGGAGATCTGGTTGCCGCCGACGCCGGTCTGCCCCAAGTGCAAGGTTGATATGGGCTGGGACTGGGTCGAACTGCCCCAGACGGGCACTTTATACCAGTACACCTATCTCGTCTATCCGCTGTGGGACCCGCACTTTGGCGAGAAATGGGCCAACCCATACCCTTCCGCCATCATCCTTCTGGACAATGGAGTTTATTACAGGCACTGGCTGGAAGAGACAGACAAGGAGAAGCTGAAGGCGGGGATGCGGTTGCAGGCCGTTTGGAAAGAAGATTATGAGGAGCGTGGCCAGGGAGTACAGGACATCCTGTACTTCAGGACGATTGAGGGGTAGGAGGTTATAGAGATGGCGAAAGTGACTGAGAAACTGGAGGGGATGGATGTCTGGATCTATCACGGGCAGATAAAGATTCCGAACAGTTATTCCGCCGGCGCTGTGGGGAGCCGTTTTCTTATAGGGCTGAGAGATAAAAAGAAAATTATGGGCACGAGGTGCCCCACATGTAATCGCGTTTACGTCCCGGCCAGGTCTATCTGTAAGGATTGCTTTGGCCAGCTCGATGAGTGGGTTGAGGTAAGCGATAAGGGGACCGTGCTCACCTATTCAATTGAATACGAGCCAAAGCCTATCCAGCCGGTTGATCCTCCTATCGTATACGGCATCATTCAACTGGATGGTGCTGATACCGGCTTGGTTCACATGCTGGGCGAGGTTGACCCCGAGCAACTAAGGGTTGGCATGAGGGTTCAGGCGGTATTCAGTGATGAGCGTGTGGCCAGCATTATGGATATTAAATACTTCAAACCCTTATATTAGGACAATTAAAAGGTTCCACAGTGACAAATGAACGGGAAGGTGCACTAAGCGTATACCGAGTACTGGATCTAACCGATGGCAGGGGTGCCTACTGCACCAAGCTGCTGGCAGATCTGGGCGCGGATGTCATCAAGATCGAGCGGCCCGAAGGGGACACGGCACGTGCGATTCCTCCCTTCGTAGATGACGTACCTCATCCTGAAAAGAGCTTGTATTTTCTCCATCGCAACGCCAACAAGCGGGGTATTACACTGAATCTAGATACTCTCGAGGGCAGGAACATCCTGAAGAACCTGGTCGAGACAGCCGATGTCCTAGTGGAGAACTCGCCTCCGGACTATATGGCAAGCCTGTGTCTTGACTATTCGGTGCTCAGCGAGATAAGCCCCGGGCTTATCATGGCCAGCATCACCGAGTTTGGACACTCAGGCCCTTATAAGGATCGCAAGGGCTCTAACCTGGTTGATTTCGCCATGAGCGGCGTGATGATCACCAGCGGCTACCCTGGAAAAGAGCCATGTCTTCTACCTGGATCGCCCGCTTACGATGCAGCCTCGGTCCATGCTGGCGTATCCATAGTGGCTGCCATCTACATGCGCGGCGTAACCGGGCAGGGGCAGTACATTGATACATCGGTTCACGTAACCTCGCGCACGGGGCTCTATCCCTGGATAGTGCCAAACTTTTCCTACGCTCTCAATCCAGGAGGGCCGCCACCGACATCTGAGACCAGAATGGGGGCCCAGATCTACCCGGTTTACCCCTGCAAGGATGGTTTTATCCGGATAATAGCCCTGACCCCACGGCAATGGGATGCCCTGGTACGGGTGCTGGGTAACCCCGAAATACTTAAAACGCCCGAATGGCGGGATTTCATGTACCGAATCGGCAATGCCGATGATCTGTACGCCCTCATGCTGGAGCATACCGAGAAACACACCATGCTTGAGCTCTTCGAAGCAGGTCGCCGCGAGGGAGTGCCTATCGCCCCCATCCTAAGCATAGCGGACTTCTATAATAGTCCACAAACCAAAGCTAGAGATTATTTTGTAGAGATTGACCATCCAGTAGCTGGCAAGGCTGACTACCCCGGGCCACCCTACAAGTGGACAGAGACACCAGCGGTTATGAAACGCCCCGCTCCATGCCTCGGAGAACATAACGATGAGGTCTACTGCCAGGAGCTGGGCCTCTCAAAAGATGACCTTGCCGCCCTCAGGGGTGGCGGAGTACTGTAGTAGGAGAATGAAGTGCTTCCTCTAGAAAATGTTAGGATATTAAGCTTCGGCACCGGGGGTGTTGTTCCCGATGCGGGTAAGATTTTCGGGGAGTTAGGGGCTGACGTTATCAAGATAGAGTCTAAGGATAACCTCGATTTTATGAGGACTATCGGCCCCGATATCAATAACATTGGCCAGTTCAATGAAGCGAATCGGAGCAAGCGCAGCTTTGGCGTAAGCCTGAAGACAGAAAAGGGCAAAGAGATCGTCGGTCAACTCGTCAAGATAGCTGATATCCTGGCCGAGAACTTCCGTGGCGGCGTTATGAAAAGTCTGGGGTTCGATTACGAGAACGTGAGCAAGCTTAACCCCCGGATTATCTATATCAGCAGCCAGGGCTTCGGCGGGGGAGGTCCCTACAGCGACTACCAGGCCTATGGCCCGATGCTCTCAGCAGCCTCCGGCGTTCTCTCGATCTGGGCTCAACCGGATGACCCCTATCCAGTCGGCTCCAACTCGCCGTGGCCAGACCACATGGCCAGCAAACATGTTGTAATAGCAGCACTGGCTGCACTTGACTACAGGCGCCGCAGCGGCAAAGGGCAGTTCATCGATATGGCTCAGACCGAGGTTGCGGCCAGCCTCGTTGGTGAACACTACCTGGACTACACCTTCAACAAGAGGATCCCTGGGCCTATGGGGAATCGATGCCCCTACGCAGCCCCCCATGGCTGTTACGCCTGCAAGGGTGCAGACGAATGGTGTACTATAGCTGTATTCACCGATCACGAGTGGCAATGCTTCTGTGATGCTATTGGCAATCCTTCCTGGACCAAAGACCCCAAGTTTTCCCACCTGCTGGGCAGACTTAAAAATGTTGACGAGCTTGATACAAAGGTTGGTGAATGGACGGCAACGCTGGATGCGCATGTGGTAATGGAAACCCTGCAGGCTGCTCACGTAACTGCCGGGGAAGTACAGCGTGCCCCTGACACCCTAGCTGATCCGCAGCTTAAATGGGATGGTGCAATAGTAGAGCTGGACCACCCGGTATCGGGGAAGAGGCTTTACCCCGGAGTACCGTTCAGAATGTCAGGCACCCCTCCACTAAAGAGTACTACAGCTCCCCTGCTGGGCCAGCACACCGAGGAGATATGCCGTGACCTGCTGAATATGTCGGATGAGGAGATCAAGCGATTGATAGATGAAGACGTACTGCACAATCCAGAAAGTGCCAAGGGAGCCGGGGGCGGGATGTTCGGTTGAATATATATAAACCAAATAAGGAAGGAAACCTGGAAGATCAGGTTTATAGATAAAAATAAAAAGGAGGAAATGAGCAATGAAGGCAGCGGTACTGTATGAGATCAAGACCCCATTAAAGATTGAGGATGTCTCTCTCGATGACCCACAACAGAACGAGGTGCTGGTAAAAATTGTGGCTTCAGGAGTGTGTCACAGCGATCTTCACTTCATGAATGGCGATATGCCACAACCCACGCCCTTTGTACCGGGGCATGAGGGAGCTGGCATCGTGGAAAAAGTAGGGCCTGGGGTAACCACCCTTCAGCCCGGCGACCATGTACTGCTCAACATCGCGTTTTCGTGCGGCAAATGCCCCCGCTGTTACGAGGGTCGGCCCACCCTGTGCGTGGAGAACCTGCCTATTCAGATGATGGCGACTCTACCCGGTGGAGGAATACGATTACATAAGGGAGATCAAGCGCTGTATCACCTTTTCGGCCTTGCCTGCTTTGCCCAGAAAGTGGTGGTGCATGAGCGGTCAGCAATAAAGATCCGGGAGGATGCCCCTCTAGATGTTGTGTGTGTCCTCGGCTGTGGCGTTAGCACCGGCATTGGCGCCGCGATAAATACAGCACATGTAAGGCCTGGCGAAAGCATAGTTATCTATGGCTGTGGCGGCGTAGGGCTGAGTGCCGTTATGGGAGCTAAGCTGGCGGGCGCTGGCACGATCATCGCCGTTTCCAGGTCGGATCACAAACTGAACAAGGCCAAAGAGCTGGGGGCCGATTATGTGATCAAGGCATCCGAGGAAGAGCCCCTGGCGAAGGTTGCCGAGCTAACCGGTGGTGGGGCAGATTACGCTATTGAGTCTGTAGGGAGTGTGAACGTTATAGTGCAAGCCCTGGGCTCAATTCGCATGGGAGGCACCTGCGTAGTAGCCGGAATGGCCCCGCTCGCTGATACGCTCACCCTCGCTCCCTTTCATTTCCTCCTCGGCAAGACTATGACCGGGAGCACCCAGGGCGATGTAGTACCCCAAATCGATATACCAAGATACATCGATTTGTTCATGGCAGGTAAGCTCCCCATCGATAAGCTCATCACCAAGAGCTATAAGCTGGAGCAGGTTAATGAAGCCTTTGAGGCGCTCGAAAAAGGTGAGGCAATTAAAAGCGTAATTAAACTATGATGCCGTTTCTAAGAGACTGCTGAAAAAGAGGTGCCACGATATAATCGGGGTCGGGGGTCTCCCCGATGTATCGGGGCAGTTTCAAAAGTTCTCCCAAATGGAGGATTAGGGATTGATAAAGAATATTTCAGCAATCTCTCCAATAATGCTCGTTTAATCTAAATGGAAGGAGATTTCGATGGCTGATGAGACCTTTGATGCAGTAATAGTTGGCGGGGGGAATAAGGCATTATTTCTTGCCATGTACCTTCTTAAATATGCCAATATGAGCGTAGGCATATTTGAAAGGCGGCATGAGATAGGCGGGTGCCTCGCCACCGAGGAGATCGCCGCTCCGGGCTTCCGCGGCAACACCCACGCCCAGATACAGTTACCTTTCTACTATCTTCCCCTGTGGCGTGACTGGCCCGAGTTCTGGGACTATGGGGCCCAGCTGGAACAGCATATCTGCGCCTCTGGCGCCGTTTTTAGAAATAATCAGACCTGCCTGGGCATCTACAGCGAAAAATACGATATGGACCAGACGCGCACGGCTAAGGAGATCGCCCGTTTCTCTGAGAAGGACGCCGAGAAGTGGCTTAAGATGAGGAAGTTATGGCTCAGCCGTGAGATGCAGCACGTTCAGATGGACATGATGTTCAACCCCGCGGAGGTCCGCGCTCTCGACCCTGGCATTGGTGGGCGGCAGCTTGCGGTGTATCCAGGGCTCGTTGAATGTGGTCCCGGTATAAACCCGGATTCGCTCCTTATGTCGGCTACGCACGTTCACAACGCACGGGAATGCTGGGAAAGTAAGGAGTTACAGTACACCAACCTGCGATTTGTACTCTCATCAACAATGGATGTCAACCAAACCGGGGCCGGTGCCTGGACATTCGGTTACGCCGCTATGATGCCATCCGTAGCCTTCATTAAAGGAGGGACGCACCAGGTAGCCCATGCCGCCCACAAGATCCTGGTCCGCGATGGGGCAAAATTCTTCCTCGGTGCAGATGTAGAAAAGGTGCTCATCGAGAATGGCGAAGCCAAAGGCATCCGTCTTACCGACGGCAGCGAGATCAAGGCCAACAAGCTTGTGGTAAGCACCTTAAACCCAGAGCAGCTCTGCTTCGACCTGATCGGCAGGGAACACATCGACGACGTGCTGGCACGGCGCATCGAGCTCCTGGAGACCGGCTTCGGCTGCCTGATGTGGTATACGTTTGCTATACACGATGCGCCCAAGTATGAAGCTGAAGCGTTCAATCCCGATATACATGATGCATACTGGATGGGGCTAGCCGAGGATAACGACCCCATGCACGTTGCCCGGGAGTGCTACTGGGCCAGGCTGGAAAAGTTCCCCCCGCTTGAGGACTTCTGCCCTACAGTATGGTGCCATAGCATACCTGACCCCTCCTACGCGCCACCGGGGTTCCATACCGCAAACAACGAGCAGCTGGGGCCACCCGTCAGAGCTCACACCGAGAGGGAGTGGCTGGAGATAAAGAAGAAGTACGCCGAGGACCTGATAACTGTCTGGCAGCGGCATGCCCCTAACATGACATGGGACAATATCATCGGCGTCGATTCTAATAGCCCCTACGACCACCTACGGATGAAGAACCTGGCGCCTGATAGTTCTATAGGAGTCCTCGACCGGGTGCCGCATCAGTGTGAGGACAAGCGGCCAACCCCAGAGCTGGCAAACCATCGCACCCCCATAAAGAACCTGTACGCTACCGGGGCCGCATGGCACCTGGGGGCAAACTCCGGTTCGTCCGAGTCCTACAACTGCTACAAAACAATCGCCAAGGATATGAACCTGCCGGGACCGTGGCAGGAGCCGGGAAAAGAGGAGCCGGAGTCTCTTTTCCAGCAGTTCAACTGTATCATGAAAAAGCTGGAGGACTCGGGCAAGGCGAATCCAAAATAGAACGTGTCCTTACAGTCCAAATGGAGGAGCTTTATGGCGAATCATAAATACGATGTTATCGTAGTAGGTGCAGGCCCCGGAGGCCTCTGCTGCACCGCTCTCCTGTGTAAATGGGGCCTCAAGACACTGCTCGTGGACAAGAACACGATACCCGGCGGCAAGGCGATAACCGTGGAGCACAACGGCTTTAAATATGACCTGGAGCCCAAGCTCCAGGTGCCGATGACCGGATCTGCCTTCCCACAACTGTACGCTGAGCTGGACATCGAGGATCAACTAGGCGCTATACCCTGTGAGCAGGTCTCGATGTCATACCGGCACAAGTCAGCAGATAAGTACAAGACCGCAGTCTTGGGGCAGACGGGGCAGGACCCCAAACCACTTTTTGACCTTTGGGGACTGGATGAAAAGGAAGGAGAGGAGGCTATTCCGACACTTGCCGAGCTTGCCTTCCTCACCCCCGAGCAGCTTGACGCCATGGACGATATGACCTTCGATGAATGGTTGAAGCAGCGGAATGTCCCGTGGGGCGTTTATAGCTTCTTCTGTATGCAAGCTAACGGCTCCCTGGCAGAGCCCATCGACCTCGTAGCCGCCTCAGAGCAGGGAGCGATCATGCAGCATATCGCCACCGCCGGGGGCGGCGGATACTATAAAGGCGGTTTCGGGCGAATGCTCGATGTCATTGCCGATTACATCAAGGCCAACGGCGGGGATATAAAAATGGGTATCAGAGTGGAAAAGATAAAAGTCTCCAACGGCCGCGTAACCGGGATAGCTAGCGATAAGGGAGACTTCGACGCGTCCATAGTGGTTAGCGACGTAGGCATCCAGCCCACCATTTTGAAGCTGGTGGGTGAGAATGAGTTCGACAGGGGCTATGTTAACTATATAAAAGACCTGGTCCCCGGTTGGGCCTTTACAGCAGTGAGGTACTTCCTTAATAAGAAAGTGGTGAAAGAGCAGATGGCCATGATCTATGCCGACGAGACATGGTTGAACATGGAGCGATTCCTCAAGATCAGGTCCGGCCATGTCCCCGAGGAAGTACTAGCGTTCTTCACCGTCCCATCCAACTACGACCCCAGCATGGCGCCAGCGGATAAGCAGTGCATTATCGCCGGCACCATCTGCTCTCCTGACCCTAAGGCCCCCGAGATAGAGATGCAGAATAACAAGATAGACCAGATGCTGGATAAAATCTTTCCCGGGTTCATGGACGCCTGTTTCGAAAGGCAGGCCACAGGACCAGCCGAGGTATCAGCGGCAACGCGGGATAGCGTGCTACCGGGGCAAGGGGGTGAGTGCGTTGGTCTGGCACAGATAGTCGGCCAGTGCGGCAAGCACAAGCCATCCCAGAAAACACCCATCGCCGGCCTTTTCATCGTTGGCGCCGATGCCGGCGGTAGGGGCATGGGCACTCACCAGTCAGGGGAATCGGGTATGAAGGGAGCTCGCCTGGTGCGCCGCTATCACACCATGAGACAAGCAGCCACCTAAAATATGGAGGAGGAAGCCTATGCCGATAAACAAGATAGTCGCCAGCTTCGATGAAGCGGTGGCCGATATACAAGACGGTGCCACTATAATGGTGGGCGGCTTCGGCACGGTGGCCAGCTGTCCCAGCCTGCTTATGGAAGCACTTGACAGAAAGGGCGTGAAGAACCTCACCACCATATCAAATACCACAGGTTTCGGATCCGGCGTGTGGAAGCTAATGGGTTATAAATTCGCTGAAGATATGGATATCCTGGTAAGGAACGGCCGTATAAAGAAGTCTATCGCCTCAGCTCCAGTGAGCGCCATCTTTGAAAACAACTTCGAGAAACTGCTACGGGCAGGAAAAGTAGAACTGGAAATGGTCCCCCAGGGGACACTGGCAGAACGTATCAGGGCAAACAAGGCCGGGTTGGGTGGCATATATACACCGGTGGGAGTGGGAACAGTTGTAGAGGAGGGAAAAGAGACTAAGATTATCAATGGCAAGAAGTATATACTGGAACTTCCTCTAGAAGCTGATTTCGCCCTGATTAAGGCGCATAAAGCGGACCGTTGGGGTAATCTGGTATATCGAGGGAGCTCGAGGACCTTCAATGAGACTATGGCAGGTGCCGCCAGGGTAACAATAGCCGAGGTTGATGAGATTGTAGAACTTGGTGAGCTTGACCCAGAGGAAATCGTCACACCGAGTGTATATGTTGATAGGGTAGTGTGTCGCCCCAAAGAATACGGCGGTGAAGAGGAGGAGATCGACGTGGAAGCCAAGGCCTCACATGACAAGTTCCTGAAACGGGGGAGCGCATAAGGAGATAGCCATGGAAGAAAAATTCAAATTGGACCGACAGACCATAGCCCTTCGAGCAGCCAAGGAATTTCAGGATGGAGATTCCGTCAACCTCGGTATCGGGATACCGGTTTTATGCGCAAACTACATTCCTGCCGGTAGAGAGGTACTGTTCCAATCCGAGAACGGTATACTTGGCTTCGGTGAGGTAACCGCCCCCGGCGAAGGCGATCCAGACTTGCTCAATGCCAGCGGGCAAACAGTACACCCCAGACCGGGAATGAGCTGCTTCGGCCATGCGGAATCATTCACCATGATCCGAGGGGGTCATTTAGACGTCAGCGTCATGGGGGGCTTTCAGGTCTCTGAGAAGGGCGATCTGGCTAACTATATGGTCCCGGAAAGGAAGATCGGGGTAATCGGTGGCGCTATGGATCTGGCCTATGGAGCTAAAAGAAAGATAATTTTAATGAACCACGTCACCAAAACAGGTGAACCACGGATTTTAAAGAAATGCACTTATCCCTTAACTACGCTCGAGTGCGTCAACCTGGTGATAACCGACATCGCCGTTATCGAGGTGACCGATAAGGGGATGGTACTTAAAGAAGTGGCCCCGGGATGGACTCCGGAGGAAGTGCAGAGCCTGACCGAGCCGAAGCTTATAGTCGACCCTGACTGCCATGAGATCGAATTAATGTAGTGCGATAATAATGCCTTAAATATAAAGGTAAATATGTAAAGGACAAGGAGGAAAAATGCAGGAGAATTACGACGTAGTAATCATCGGGGCTGGCCCTAACGGGTTAACAGCTGCTTGCTACCTGAGCAAGGCGGGCCAGAAGGTCTTACTGCTGGAGAAGAGGATTGAAGTAGGTGGCGGGCTGGCAACAGAGGAGATAACGCTGCCGGACTTTTTTCACAACACCCACGCCATCTACCACCTGATGGTGGATTATGCCCCTCCCCTGGTGGACTTCGAGGTAGAGTCACGATATGGCCTCCAGTTCATCCGCCCCGAACTCCAGTTCGCCCTGCCGCTCCCTGATGGCAGAAGCTTGTGCCTCTACACGGACGTTGAGAAGACCTGCCAGTCGATAGCCCAGTTCTCGCAAAAGGATGCTGACAGCTACCGCGATATGAGCCAGCGGTTCTACAACGTTACTAATGACTTCATCGGTCCAGCCACCTATTGTCCACCAATGCCGCCGCTGGAGCAAACCATACAGCTGGAAGAGAGCGGCGAGGTGGGCAAGGAGATCAATAAATACGTCGAGATGACCCCCGAGGAGATCATCGATGAGCATTTCGAGAACGACATCGTTAAAACGCTGATGCTCTATGTCGGCTGCCACTGGGGCCTCGATTATGACGCCTCCGGGGCAAGCTTCATGGTACCCATGCTCATCAACCGCGCCACCAATTACAGGCTCTGCCAGGGAGGGTCTCACCGCCTGTCCAACGCCTTGACCAAGTTCATGCTGGAGTATGGTGGGGAGATCCTCACCAATGCCCAGATCAAGCGTATTATCGTAGACAACGATACGGCCAAGGGTGTAGAGATGGAGGACGGCACCACCTACATAGCCAACAAGGCGGTAATCAGCACCATCGACCCACACCAGACATTCCTACAGCTTGTCGGCGAAAACAACTTGGAGCCAAACTTCGTGGAAAAAGTTACCGGGTGGGAGTGGGAGCACTGGAGCCTGAACCACCTGCACCTGGCTCTCGAGGAGCCACCACAGTTCACTGCGGCGGCAAACAACCCGGACCTGAACAAGGCCTTCGTCTACGTCCTGGGCTACGAAAGCACCGATCAACTAAAAAAGCACTGGAATGAGATGCGCGAGGGGAAATTGTCTGATACCCCCGCCTTCAACTGCTGCTTCCCCAGCATCCACGATCCATACCAGGCGCCACCGAACCGCTGCTCGGGTCTCATCTCGCAGATGGCCCCGTACAATCTCGATGGGAACAAGAACAAGTGGTTGAGCATGAAGTTCAAAGAGGAGTGTGCCGAGAAGCAGATTGCGGTGCTGCAGAAATATGCCCCGAATATGACGCGGGACAAGGTGATGTGGTGGAATATGACCACCCCTGCCGACATCGAGAACAAGTTTGCCAATATGGTTCATGGATCATATAAGCAGGGAGCCTACGTTGTCTTGCAGATGGGTTACCTGAGACCCAATGATGAGTGCTCGGGCAATACGTCGCCGATAAAGAACCTCTATCTAGGAGGAGCATCCAGCTACCCCGGCGGCCTGGTCACCTTCGGGCCGGGAGTTTGCGTCTCTGATAAGGTAGCCGAGGACTGCGGGATCGAGAAATGGTGGCCAGTACCCGAAAGCGTGGCCGCTGCCCGTGCCAAGGGTATGCCACTATAAGTGCGAACACGCTTAAAAGTGAGGAGGTTCATCATGGCAGCTCCAAAATATGACATCATCGTAGTGGGAGCCGGACCCGGAGGCTGTGCCTCTGCCGCCCTGCTGCAGAAGTGGGGCGTGAAGACCCTGCTGCTGGATAAGAACGACCGGGTGGGCGGTAAATCGCTAAACATGAATAAAGACGGTTTTACCTATGAGCTCTGGCCGGTGCTGGCAACACCGATGCTCAACACCAAGTTCCAGGAGGTGGCAACCGAGTTGGGGGTGGAGATTAAAATGTCTGAACTGGTGCCCGCCGCTAAGGGTGGCGGCTTCCTATACCGCCCCGCCAAATCAAAGAAATACGAGAGCTTCATACTTGTACCTCCCTTCATGATTCCCGAAAGGCTCTCCAAGGAGGAAACGGAGGAGGTCAATCGTCTTTTCAGTGACATGGCTGCCCTTACTCCCGCGGAGATGGATGCCCTTGATAATGTCAACTTCCACGATTTCCTCACCCGCCATAATGTATCCCAGTCCGTGTATAGCTACCTGGCGGTAATGGTCAATATCCTCTTCGTGGAGCCTATCGACTTAGTTGCCGCTTCGGAGATGGCCAAGACAATGAACGACTTTACCACCAAGCTGGGCTCGGCCTATTTCATCGGCGGTCAGGCTCAGTTATTTGAAACTTTCATGAAAGCGTTTAAACGCGACGGGGGTGAACTGCGCCTGCGCACCAGGGTGGAGCGAATCATTGTCGAAAACGGCCGGGTTCAGGGGGTATACACCGATAAAGGCACATTTAAGGCGCCAATCGTTGTAAGCAACGCTGGTATCCAGCCTACTGTACTCAAGCTGGTGGGGGAGGAGCACTTCGACAAGAGCTACGCCAACCACATCAGGGAGCTGGTTCCGTCGCTGGGACTTATGGGTAGCCGTTACTTCTTAAACAAGGTAGTATTTGAAGATAGTGCTTATATCATCTACTCTGACGACAGCTGGTGGAATATGGAACGCTACGTGAAAGCCAAGGCGGGTGAGATCCCCAAGGATATGCTCATAATTGTCTTCAACCCATCGGGCTTCGACCCCAAACTCGCACCCAAGGGCAAGCAAGTAGTGTTGACTGCAACACTATGCCCAGCCGACCCCAAAATGAAAAACATGAAGGGGTGGCTGGACGCGCTGGATGAACAGGTAACCAGGTTCAATCCAGAGCTCCGCAAACACATAATACGCCGCGAGGACTACACCACTGCCGACGTTAGCCGGGTCACCCGGGACAGCGTAGTCCCCGGTCAGGGTGGTGAGTGCATCGGTCTCGGTCAGATTGTGGGCCAATGCGGCAGCCGCAAACCATCGCCCAATGCGCCGATACAGGGTCTGTTTTACGTCGGCGTTGACTCTGGCGGCTACGGGGTGGGAATACACCATGCAACAGAATCCGCCGTTAACGTAGCGCCTATTGTGCTGAGATACCACCAGACGCATTAAGCGGTGTTCACCAATTGCATCCTAATCGACGCTAATTACATAACAGAAAATCACTGTCGATAGTTTAAATGAAAATATCTAAATAACAAAGGAGGGGCCATGGCAAACTATGTTGTACTGATGAAGATTACTCCCGAAGGTGCCAAGAATCTCAAGGATGCTCCAAAAAGGTTGGCCAAATACAACGAGATCCTGGCCGCTGAAGGGGCGAAGATCACTGCAGCTTATTCCACACTGGGGCAATACGACTTTGTCGCCTTAATCGAAGGCCCTGAGGACTTCGCTAAAGTAGCCAAATGCTCTGCGGCTATATCCATGATGGGAGCGTTAAGCACTCAAACCATGCCAGCCATGCCCGTGACAGACTTCTTTAAAGTTGTTGCAGAGATCTAAAGAAGGTTTAATCCCTCGGTCAGCCAGGCTTCCTGCGATTGGTAAGATAACGTGGGTCCAGCGGCTGATATCCTCGTTGATAATGGGAGACATCACCGTTGCCAGTTCTCGGTATTGTGGATCCTGCCCAAGCTCGTAGGTTACCGCCGCCGAGTTTATCCCAACCCTGAATGCGGGGTGATCCACAATGTTTTCGATCTGTTCTCCCCCCAGGTAGACCCTGGGTTCCTGCCTCCTCAGGCTCTCAATATACTCCTCCCGAGTCCGTAGTGCCATTTCTATCCCTCCTTTGCCATTATTCGTGCCAACCGCACCCCCGTGCCCAGGTACAGATCTAACACGGTTATGTTAATCAGTCAAAGTCTATTACCTGTGCGTATTACTGGCAATAGTAATCAACCATGACCTCGTTCAGATAAATAGTTGATACTTGGTTGATTTCACCTCACTAATCATTGCAAGACGCTCTGCGACAAATCCAACGCAGGGACGAGTGAAGCAATACGCATCCGTGCTACACCATAGGTTCAAATAGGTAGACACCGTATATGGGAGTCCAGAGGAGGTTCCCCCATCTGGCAGGGATCTCCCCGATATATCGGGGCAGAAATACATCTCAGGGCGGGTGGGTGGTAAAATAGCCAATCGGTCATTGCGAGCCCCGATTTCTCGGGGCGTGGTAATCCCCACGTCTAATGATAGAACACCACTAAGATTGCCACGTCCCTCGAGGTCGACAGGTGGGTCGACGCTTCGGCCCATGTCGGTGTCCTCGCAATGACGGATAAAAACGGCGAACGGTGACGCGTCGTTAATGTACCGAAAGAGTACACCATCTTTACTATTTGAGGCTAGCTGCGGATATGATACTCCGTAAGCAGGTAGTTCTCGGTGGCGGATATTTTCATGAACTTGTTGGTATGTCGGTACACCTTGAGTATGTTGGGAAGCATCCTGAATGCTCCCCCAAAAAAGCGCGCCGGGTTAGTGATGTCTCCGAGGCTGCGGAAATGTTCCTCTACGATGCCATCGAAAGGGGGAGAATCCTCGATAACGACTGACTCCACTACGTTGCGGGTGTAGTTCCACAGAGGGTGAATCCTTAGTGCCATCGGGGTGTGGTGTCCAAACCACTCATCCATGAATTGCTCGTAGCTCAGTTTGGCATTCTTTTTCATGAGTGTGAGTAGCACCATACCCGGCGAGGCGTTGCCGTCTTCCCAATCCTTTTCATAGGCAACCGGCGTTGACTCGGTGACACGATATCCCGTCACTCTCCCGCCAGTGCTAGTCATCTCCGCCTGCCAGCGCTCGATATCCCCATCTAATTCACCCCAGATCGATACTAGAGCCACTGCGGTTGCCTTCAGCGGTAGGATAGTGAACCTCGGTTTTTTATACTCGGTAAGGCTGATCTTGAGTTTTTGTGGCTCAAGCTCAAGCAATCCATGCACAAGTTTATCGAATATCTGCGAACTGAACATTTGTAGTTCTAGCTTCTCAGGACTTCTAACTAAAAATATATATTTTGCCATAATACCCCCATTTTCAATAGACTTAAGCGCAGCACAAATCTACTACCCTGCTTTTTTTACCAACCCACGAGCCCGTAGGTCACCCTCACCACAGCCAAGCCTTTCCTCTTTGAAGATCGAACCAGTCATAATTGACGCGAACCAGAATCTCAATGCCAACAGTTGGGACGAGATATCGCTCCAGTACTTCCGGTATCCTGAAATACATCGAACTCTGGTATTCCTGTATTGGATTTTTCAGTTGGGCAACTCCTTTTGCCTCGTCCTCTTCGTTACCCGATTTGGCCGAAATGATTTGCTGCAGCCGTAGTTCATAGTGGAACACAATGCTCTTCGTGTCAGTGAAAGCGTACGTTATCCGGTTGCCGAACCAGAAAATAGAAGACTCTTCCATTGCCTGAATATCATCGCCGAACGCCTTTGCGGGGCCATCCATCAGTTTGATATAGAAACCATCAATGCCCAGTAATCCTGACTTATCAATAAGCTTGAGTATTTTTGGAGCACCTGCACCTTCGGATGGCTCATTCTCTCCTTGGTCTCCTCGGTCTCCTTGCACCTGCTCAGGTTTCTCCTCACCCACTTCAACAGTAGCCACGTCGGAATGGCTGAGAACATCCCTGATACCTGTTAGATTCCTACTCCTGTCGAGGGTATCAGACTCAACAGCACCACCTTGATTCTCGTGGACGAATGTCAGAATATCGCTCTCTGCAAGTTTCCACAATTCAGCACGTTTTTTAATTAGCTCGTCAAAATCGATGGCACCACTTCCAAAGAACTTGGGGCTTTTTGTTCTGAGCGCGCTCGCAAGGTATTCTTTGCAGAACTCGTTCACGATCGAGTACAGGAAAGATGAACCCTCCAGTGTGTGCAGTCGAGTGATTTCTTGATGCCGAACGTCTACATAGATTCTAGTCTGTGAACCCTTTCTTCCCTGCATGTACGCAGGGACTCCCCCAGTAATTTTTGCAGGTATCAAGGTAAAATCGGTCACTTCATAGCGGAACTTAATAACCGCCTCCAGATTGGCAAGGAAATCAACCTCGAACGATGATAGGTCATTATATTTCTCCTTAATTGTGACAAGTCCTTCGTAGCTTGTCGCGTTGCAGTAGGATGAGAGATAGTCAGTTTCTGCTCTTTTCCTATTGACCTCTGAAGAGAGGAGCACAATCACGTTTCCGCTGGCTTGAAGTACATCCAAGAGCTCCCGCTGCACTTGTGAACCGAAGTAGATGCTGCTTCCGGATTTATGCCTCGCTCTAAGCTCACCGAGCGTAGTCTTCGTGCCATCAGCGAGGTTAACATCAAGCCTTCCAAGACGCTCGGTTAAACCTTCTGCGATAACTTGTCGCAATATGCGTGTGTGTTGAGATAGTAGATCAGTTGAGTCCAGAATGATCTCAATGGCCTGACTTTCAATTGCTTTTGCCAACGTGCTTAATAGCTGCTGGGATTCAGGAGAAAGGGAATCTCTTCCTGCTGTGGGAACAAAGTTGATCATATCCAAACGTCCAGATATTCCAATATGGCTGGGCACAGTGGTGTTGCATAATTTGAATCCTTTCTTGAGGGCCTCTAGAGTACCACTAATGAGTCTGAGCCATCCGCGACATCCAGCGTTCACACCACTGTCACCCGGTTCCCCAATTACCACGTGAATAGTCCCTGCATCATCCCTATAGAATCTCACCTGTATCCTGGAATCGGGCGACAGACTGAGCTGCATCGGTTCAGCCATTACCATCTGCAAATCGCCTATCCTCTCTTCAGACATAAACTGGGCTCCTGAAATGTTCTCCTTATTGAAGGTTACGAGTTCTGGCACATACCTCACGAAGCTCTTTAAATAATCCTTCAACTGCCGGGGGTCACCAGGATTCATCAACTCAGCCTCCACAATTGTGCCATGCGGCCCTGAGTCTTCGCATGGTTCGCTGGTCACGGTTGGTGTGGATTCACCAAAATCGGACCTTTGCAGACTCGTACGGTAACCTGGATACCCTTCTCTCTTGGATGTGACAACAAGGCGATTGCATACACCGAAATTTGCGAATCCACCTATCCCAAAGGTACCTATGCACCCTGCTTTTCTTGCCTCCGGCGTGTTCTTCCCACTTGCTCCAATGCGCCAGAAGAACTCTTGTTGATCTTTCAGAGACATGCCCACCCCGTTATCCGTTATCGTCACTAACTTCTCGTCCACGCTCACAGTCACGCGCCCTTCGGAGAAACCGGGATTCTCAGCTTGGTGCACCCTTATGGCATCCACAGCATTCTGTGCGTTCTCTCGGAGAAAGGCCATTGGAGTGTCGTAGATTTCCTTGGATAGTGTTCTGAGCAGTCTCTCAAAATCGATTGTTATCGGGAATCCTATATTGGTCATAATATCAACTCCTGTCTGTGATGGCTTTGAATTGATCGTAGAGTGTCCTATCACCGTACTGGGATGCAAGATTCCGTACTATCTCGTTTAGTTTCTCTGCGGATTTACTCGGATACAGCTCCGCGCACCTCAGGATTGCCTGACCTGCCAATTGTGATTTGCCCTTGACAGATTGGCTGTTGATGATCGCACAGTAGTCTTCGAATGAAAAGTCATCGCTACCATCGCTTTTGAGCCATGCTTCATATAACGAGACTCCCTCAGGGAGATCAACAATCCTTGCATCGAATTTTAGTATCTCTGCACGAATGGGTGAGGAAGTGTCAGCCTTACACAGCGAGAGATATCTTAATGTTGCTGCCATATCTTCTGCGGCGATTGCCCTGCGGAGCCCCAGCTGCATAAATGATATTGCTGATGTTTCCACGACTTCAGTTCCTAGTGTCCTCTTTGCTTCTTCCTCACGAGCACTCAAGATTGCCCGGAATACAGGGTCGGCATCAGATTCCTTCTTGAGGAATTCATCATACTCCTCGATGAGTGATCCATGATCAGCAAAGACATGGTTCATCAGGCTATTACCGTAGAAATGGATGAGCCTCTGAAATCGTCGCAGTGACAATGCACTTTCCACATTGCTGGCTTCGCCTTGCTGCAATAGTACTGGTGAGTAGAAGCTCGGCGATCCATTCCAGCAAAATGCGATTTCACTCCTAAGGCCGCAAATGACTGTGCACATATGGGCAGGCGCAATGAAGTCTGCGTGTCTCTGCAAAAGCTCCCTATAGACATCCGTCACGACGAGGCTGGACGATAAAGGTGACTCAAACTCTAGCACGTCAATATGGACATACCATCTTCGCTGCTCCGCAACGTAGAGATGACTCTCCACCATTAGTGTGCCATCCGCTATGCTGTAGGTATCAAAGCAGAACTGGTAACCTCTTTCATATTCTTGCAGCAGCGCTCCAGCAGACAATATTATTGTTCGGCCCCCATTCACGATCATGGTCTTTGTCGCTGGCTTGTGAATGTGACCGTGCAGCACGAAATCGAAGTTCTCGCAGCAGATGGCCTCAATGTGTCCACTCTCGAAGCTTGTAAGCCAATGAAACGGGTGATGGACAACTCCAAAAGAAATGCCTCCCTCACATAGCGGCAGTGATTTGATGAACTGGCTCAAGGACAAACTGCCGACCACCAACTTCTCGATGTCCTCTCCGCCACCGTATCCTAGCCACGCAGAGTTCATCTCCCACAACTGCACATCAAGACCGTCGATACTCATGCGATTAACTGCATGAATACTTCCGTTATCTAGGGTAAGCTGGCTAGCTGATGTCAGGTATTTCTCCCGGAATTTATGGTAACGAGCCATCCGTTTCAACAAAGCAGCCCGTTCAGGGGACCGAAGGAATTCTTCAATATCCGGACCCGAGACTATCTTTGTCCTGCATCCCTGAAAGAGATAGCTATTGATACTCCTATCTACATCATGGTTTCCAGGACACATTGACACCCTGTCCCGCTGAAGTTCGAGCATCTGTAGCAGTTTGTTAAGGAAAAAATTTGCGGCAGAGTATTGACCTTGGTCCGCGCTGTACGCAATATCCCCACTTATGGCAACAAAGTCGGGCTTCCACCCCTTCCCCAGATTCTCCTGCGCGGCATTAAAGATACATTCAGCCAGTTCCTTTCCATTAAAGGACATTGAATTGCCAAAATGCATATCCGATATATGAATCCATCTGAGATCGGTTCTCAATTCAGTGCCTCAATATTCTGATAAGTCTCACTGGTTTGCACGCAGTTCTCATTGGGGACCCAGGTATTTAATTCCAAGCTCAATTAAGACTAGCGGCCTGAGAATGTTAATTTATTCTAACGCTATTCTGTCACGACATGCTATCATAGGGCATTTATATATTTAAATTATGTTGATTTATAATGCCATGAATTCGCCCATAGTGCAACAGGAAGCTGATTATAAAAGGCATATCCAAGTATTTGTATTAGTAGTATTTATAAAAGAGCTTCTGTCTATATAGGTTGTGAAGAGGATGGCATGTTCACAATAGACCAAACGGCTTGCCTTTTCAGTCATAGCGCAGAGTCACCCGGAAAGTCTCCCGCCGCGGATGCTCCCTCTTGAGGAGTGCTATGGCTTCACCGAAATCGTCAATGGACAACACCTCTCCGAGTAACACTTCAGTGGGGACACTCCCTTCATTGAGCATTTTAACCGCTGTTTTCATCGACTGCTCAGTTGAACCGGTACCGCTTTTAATGGTAAGGGCATTCAGTACGATATTGTCAGTTATAATCTCCACCGGGGCCATGTTCTTGAGACCAGCGAGGAGAACCGTCCCACCGAAGGCAACCTGTTCTAACGCCTGCTGCACTGCTTTTGTGGACATCGCGGTAACATCCATGACCACGTTGGCCCCGATGCCGTTAGTGATCTCCTTTACCCTGCCCACCACATCCTCGCTATCGACATTGATCGTATAATGTGCGCCCGCTTTGCGCGCCGTTTCCAAACGGAGCTCATCGGCAGAGGTTCCGGTGGAGATGATGGCAGAGGCACCGGCGACCTTCGCCGCAACAACGCACATCAGCCCAACATGGCCAGGCCCCTGAATCACCACCGTGTCTCCCTCCTTCACACCTGCCCCATCCACCCAGTTGACTGCATTGGCAAGGGGCTCAAAGATCGTCAGATGTTCCGCCGGTACCGATTCGGTGAGTTTCATAAGGTTAGTGCCGGGCACAACACACATATATTCACCATATCCACCCCACAGGCCACTCCCCACATCCAGGCCCATCGTATAGCCGTATATCACCAACCTTCCATCATAAAACCCGGTTCGAAGTACCAGATCAACAGCTACCCGGTCGCCAACCGACACTATGAAATCGGCATCATCGGCCAATTCCTCTACACGACCGACCATCTCGTGGCCTGCCACGACCGGGGAAACCTCACCGGGAACGTGCTTGTAGCCCTTGAGCTGTTCCACATCGCTGCTGCACATACCGACTGCTTCAACCTTGATCACAGCACCACCGGGCGGTGCTGTGGGTTTGTCAAAGGTACGAATGTCGTATGTGCCATCGCCGTTAAACACAATCGCTCTGCATGTTGCAGTCATGGTGTTTCCTCCATTATACGTATGATGCTCTGTGAGTATATGTAATTACAGACAGAGCTTTATTCCGCTTTGTAGACCCGGCACAGAAGCCCCCTGAAGTAGTTGTTCCCTACGTAGTCGCAAACCTCGGGGTCATCGGGGACGATCGAGTCGATGTTTGACTCCCATACGCCGAAAAGGCTCGGCTCTGCCTCTGGCTTTTCCGGAAACCACCAGTAGCCATCAGCATGAACTACTTCAGGGTGCATCCCCTCCAGTAACTGGGCTTTTTGCTTTACTCTCCCCAGGGGGGTCTCAATGTACACCATGTCCCCTTCGGCGATACCCAACCCGGCAGCGGTTTGCGGACCTATTTGCAACAGCGGCTCAGGATGCTTCTTCCTCAACTTATTAATCTGTCTAAGTGAGGAATGATGATAAGGTCTTACCCTCGAGCCACTGATCAAGATTAGAGGATACTCTTTAGCCAGGTCTGGAGTGGCAACGGGGCTCCATGGAGGCTCCCGGTATCCTTCAAGTGGGTTATACCCGAGCCGCATAAGGATGCTGGGAACCAGTTCCACTTTACCAGAGAAGGTGCCAAACCCTGTCTCCTCGTATCTCTTGTACTTTGAAGGAGGGGAATACCCCGGACCTTTCGCAAATTCCCGCAAATTCGTGCCGGCAGGGGACAGTATCCTGTCAAGCCACCCCTCCAATGTGTCAGGCCAGTCTTCTGCCTGACCCAGACGTTTGCCGAGGTCACGCCACAGCTGATAATCGTCCCTTCGCTCATATTCAGGCTCAACGACCGCCTCACGCCCGTACCATTGATTCCCCAAAACACCCCACATGTGAGTCAGGTGAACTCTCTCCAGGGCGTCCGTTGCGGGTAAAACGTAATCTGCAAGTGCCCCGGTGGGGGTTAGGAAGTGATCCATAGACACGTGCAGTTCCAGATTGTCACTCTTAAAGGCCTGATATGCATGCTTACTGTTGCCTGTGGAGCACAGGGTATTGGTTCCCTGATCAAATACCGCCTTAATGGGATATGGTTTTCCCTTGAGGATGGCTTCCCATACAGCCCAAGGAGCAGGATAGATGAAATACTGTTGTGCTCCCCATCCCTTAGGGTATACTTTCTTCATGCCCTCCTTATAGAGGGCAAGGCTTTTTACTGAAGTGAGAGGCCAACGATCTGCGCTCACATTGTCCCGTGTTCTCAAAGGGTGATTGATCTGGTAATCCCAGTTGAGCTCATCGAGAAAAGCGGTGTACCCCGGGTAGTCGCTT
>Ga0307378_10002919_pt1 | contig 25501 bp, 30 predicted proteins | sample UN1MG_FD_202238 | JGI IMG/M metagenome (GOLD analysis project Ga0307378, IMG submission 202238) | Soil microbial communities from Risofladan, Vaasa, Finland - UN-1 | ecosystem: Environmental > Terrestrial > Soil > Coastal area > Acid sulfate soil | place: Finland: Risofladan, Vaasa | collected...
ATCATTGCAGAGGATGTCGGGCAGCACCGAAATTCCCTTCTGATAAAGGACATCCTCGGCTTCTTTGCTTATGGGGGCGTTGGCAAGTTCCGCGACTATGGGTGCCCTGACCCGGTCGGCATTTTTGTAGGTGACAGCATTTTCCAGGGCTGCAGGGATCAGTACGTCCACATCCAGCGCCAGGAGATCCTGATTATTGATAGATTCCGCCCCGGGAAAGCCCTTCACCGAACCTGATGACTTTTTATATGCGAGAAGAGCCTGTATATCCAGTCCGTCATTGTTGTACACACCACCTCTACTGTCAGAAACCGATACAACACGACAACCGGAAAGTTCCGGGCCCAGAAGTGCGGCAAACGATCCCACATTCCCGAAACCCTGTACCGCAACACTTGCGCCTGACAGTTCCATACCCCTTTCCCTTGCTGCTTCACGTATTACATACCATCCGCCCCGGGCTGTCGCATCCAGCCTCCCTTCCGAACCGCCCAGGCTCAGCGGCTTTCCTGTGATTACCCCGAATGTAGTCTTGCCGGCAATCCTGGAGTACTCATCCATCATCCATGCCATTGTCTGGGGATTTGTATATACATCCGGGGCGGGAATGTCCCGGTCAGGACCGATAATGTGATAAACACTCTGGATATATGCCCGGCTGAGCCGCTCGAGCTCCCTGTCTGACAATTCCTTGGGATTGCAGACCACCCCGCCCTTGGCCCCGCCAAGTGGAAGGCCATGAAGTGAGCATTTCCAGGTCATCAATGCAGCAAGTCCCCTGATAGTATCGATAGTCTCGTTGGGATGGAAACGTATCCCCCCTTTGGCCGGTCCGCATGCATCGTTATACTGCACCCGAAACCCCTGAAAAACCTTGATTGATCCATCATCCATCCGGACCGGGATGGAGACCTGAAGCTCCCTGATGGGCATCTTCAAGACAGCCTCTACATTGGGGGTCAGATGGAGATCTACCGAACAGGTGCAGATATGCTCCTTGACCATCTCAAAAAGGTTCTGGTTATTCATTGTATCCTAATCCCTCCTAACATACCCTGAGCATAATATGCCAGAAAAAAGTATCGATGTTTCCGGGGTAATTCAGGTCTTGCCGTCGAGTATCTTTTTAATCGCTTCATTTATCCCCGATAATCCCGACCTTTTTGACAGCAGCCTTTCGTCAAAGGTCGGACTGGAAATTTGGTACATTGTGCCCAGGGCAATAGGGGCGTCCCTGTTGTAATCCCATTCCCTGATTTTTTGGCAGGCCAGTTCAAAATCACCGGGATCATGGTCCACAAGTTCATAAATCCGCTCACTGTAGTAGCCGGTCATATTGAAATATGTGGCGCAGATCTGGAGGATATCGATAAAAGAAAATCCCCTGTGCCCTATTGCCTCCCTGATACAATTCCCAAGAGCATCCCTCTTCAGCGTGCTGCCCCTGGCAATATATGTGCCCCCTGAAGCCAGGACCAGTTCCAGGGGATTGAAAGGCTGCTCGAGAGTGCCTTCCGGAGTCGAGCGGCCCTTGAAGCCAAGCGGCGACGTGGGAGTGTACTGCCCGGTGGTGAGGCCGTAGACCCTGTTATTATGGACCAGGAGAGTGATGTCGATATTTCTCTTCGCGGCGAAGATCAGATGGGCAAGCCCTTCGGCATACGCATCGCCATCACCGGCACAGCAGATTACAGTCAGGTCGGGGTTGGCAAGTTTGATCCCGGTTGCTACGGGAATTGTCCGCCCGTGAACAGAGTAAAAACTGTTGATATTCATGTAATCGGCAATCTTGGCATGGCACCCGATCCCGCTCACAAGGACTACATTGTCCGGGTCCGTCCCTTCCGCTGCCAGATTGTTGAGCACGTTCCGAATGGCGAACTGTATGATGAAATTGCCACACCCGGGGCACCAGGTGTTCTGGGCCCCTGTGATAAGGTTTCTTTCGGTCATCAGATCACCTCCCTCACCCGCTCTTCCAGTTCTTCCACCGTGAAGGGGCGGCCGTCATACCGTAAAATATCGTTATGGATCTTTATTCCATATCGGGCAACCAGCATTGAAATCTGCCCGCATGAACTGTCTTCCACCGATATAATGCGGTTCACGCCATTCAACGCCTCACGGAATGCCGGTTCGGGAAACGGCCATAGGATTATGGGCTGAATAACTTTCATATCCAGGTGTTTTGCAACCTCGCGGCAGACACCGCGGTTTGACCCCCAGCAGAGAAGGGCGACAGGAGCATCTGTCCGCCCCTCAACCACTACGGCATCCAGGCTGTCTACTTCTTTTTTCAGGCATTCCTCTTTTTTTATCCGTTTATCCGTCATTCGGCGGATGGTATCTGCATTCTCGGATGTGATGCCTGACTGGTCATGGGCATAGCTGTTTACCTTGATAACCGCACCAGGGGAGGGAGGAAAAATCATTGGAGAAATCCCGTTTTCGGTGGATGCATATCGAAGATAGGGAGACTGTTGCTCCCACTCCGGAAATAGACCGGTTTTGGGCACTGTGGCCTGTTCAAAACTGTAGCTTCCCTCGCACAATGTCTTATCGACCAGTAGAATGACCGGCACCTGGTATTTCCAGGCCATGGCAAGGCCGCGGGAGGACCATATATATGCCTGTTCCGCATCGCCGGGAGCTATGACGAGGCGGGGAAATTCACCCTGGCCCGCATGGATCATGAAATGGAGGTCTGACTGCGCAGTATACGTAGGGACTCCGGTGCTTGGGCCGGTTCTCTGCCCCATCACAACAACCACGGGCAGCTCTGCCATTCCGGCCAGAGAAAACGCTTCGGTCATCAGGCAGAATCCTCCCCCCGAAGTACCTACCGCCGCCTTCTTCCCGGCATATGCAAACCCGAGTGCCATAAACATGACGGCAATTTCGTTTTCCGGGTGCACCACGGTTAATGGAAGATCCTCGGCCGCTTCGGCCAGGAAATGGAGGATATTCGAAGTCGGGGTCATCGGATAGGCAATATATGCGTCAAGGCCGCCCTGGAGAAGCCCAAGCCCGATTGCTTCGTTTCCGGTAAGTATCGGGAGTTTTTCCCGCTCATGGAACTCAATTTTTCTCACCTCCGTTGCGGCATCAAAGCCTCTCCTCGCCACCCGGAGATTTTTATCCACGGCCTTTGGTATCCGGGCACGGAATACCGATTCAACAGTCTCCCAGTCTATTCCTGCGGTGCGGGCAAAAGCTCCGATAATTATTGAATTTCCCATGACAGGAGGGGCATCCTCGGCCTTGAGGATATCAGAGATCGGAATGCCGGTCCCTTCTGTCTTTACCCGACCGCTGTCATAGACAATCGCTGTATTTTTTGTGATCAGGTCACCATGCAGATCTACCGAGTCCTGGTTCAAAGCCAGCAGAAAATCGCAACGGTTGCGGTGTGCGCCAATTTTTTCGGATGACCCCCTGATGATGGAGAAATTGTGGCCTCCCTTGATGAGGGAGGGATAATCAAAGTAAATATACACCCTGTATCCTGTGTGGTTCAGGAGATGGGCGATTATGAGGCCTGCACTATTGATCCCGTCCCCTGCTCGTCCACCTATTAGAATAGACACATCTTTCATAGTCCTCCACCTGCACACTTCTGATAGGTCCGGATTCTTTTATATATTACGGCAGAAATGGAGAGAAAAGCGAAGCGAAAACAAAGAAAGGCGAAAAATAGCAGGGATTGTTCTATTGTCAGCAATACGATAATAACAATTTTTCATCGTCCAATCGTCTAATGAACCTCCAGCTCTCCTGAAAAGGATCGACCAAGAGCAGGGAGTGGTGAAGCGGTCCGCCCAGGATTATGATTGAAATTATCTTTAGGGGGCATGGCGGCTTTTTTATTATCTATGCAGAATATACCGAATTTGTGAAAATGATCCTCAAGAATTCTGGAGCAGTATACATGAATGGTTTAGAGAGAATATCTTCTGTTCTCGTTGCGATAAAAAGACAGGAAAAAAGAGATTTTTTATTTTGGGGATTTATTCTTAATCATCCACTTCTTTTCGGGCTTCATCAATGAGTGCCTGCAGGTCTTCCTCGTGAATACGGATCCCCCCGAGATTAAAATGTTTCAGTTTCTCGGTCCTGATCCATTCTCTTACAATTCGGGGTTTTATCTTAAGGATCTCTGCAACCTCATCGATAGTGTAGATTTTATCAACCACAGGCAATGTTTGACCTTCATTAGTAATTAGATCATCTGTCATACAATGTCTCACATTGTTCTACATTGTTCAACAATGCCGCGGTGCGCTGGAGTGCCTGCTCCCTTTCATTCCAGGCACACAGACCAAACATCCGCGACGCATTTATCACAAAGATAATAATATTCCCCGGTGGGCGCCATGCAGATGTTGGTAATTTCTGGTTCCTCGCTGCAACGCTCACAGGTTGCCCGCCCATGGCGAACGAGGACCAGAATACCTTTCAGCCTTCAAGGGCTTTGATTACCTCGCGGCTCATGCAGTTATCTCCCCCCTCTCCTGGTCTCCTTTTGGGAAACGGTTTTCTGCCTGATTGTCAATATTTCTTTGGCGGTATCCGATCCCTTGCATGCAGGCTGGATGTGGACCGCCTCATCTTTTGGCATTACCTCTTTCATAGTATCACCAAATAGACCAGGGATTATTTTTTCTTCTTCAGGGCCCGGAGTTTTCCTGCTTCTTCCATGTCCTCGACTTTTAAGAGAAATGTTCCGTAACAGGGTTTCGTATAGGGAAATATTATAATATCATCCTGAAGGCCTATGGAAATCGGAGGTACTCCAATCAGATAGCGTTCAAAGATCTTGTACCCGGGCATAACATCCACATACTCCGGGGAATTGGACCGAACATAGTCCCGGCACTCCTTAAAAGACGCATTGCGGAGCAGTACCTCATAGTTCATAGATTCGATACAACCCATGGCAGGACCTCGTCTATTTTCTTTTTCAGGGGCATCGGATTATGAACTGCCTTGACGGCAATCTTTTCACATGGAAATTCGATCGTTGATGCAACTTCTTTATAATGCTCCCCGTAGATCAGGGCAATCACCGGCGATTGGGACAGGGACTGTATAGTAGCAGCATACGTCACACCGGCGTCATTATGGATGAACACAAAATGGTAATTATAATCCTTCACGTTTTCAGCCAGATCCGCAATATAGCGATCAATGTCTACGACCTTCCCGATGTAATGTCGGGCGGGATCCGATACTTCCACCAGCATTCTGGCTGCCCTGTTACCGGCAATGACAGGGATGACGCCCTTCTTTTTGAGTGCATGCACCAGGTACAATGCTATTCCTGTCTGTATTGGCACCTGGGGGCAACCCAGGACCAGTGCTGCGTTCTTCCCTTCCCCTTTAACCACAGTCATACAATTCTCCTTTATCGGATTGTGTGTTTTCCTGCAAGAGAGTTTCTTTTCAGCCCACTTAATCCATCAGGTCTCTGATCCGCCGGGGGTGTGTGTATACAGTAAACCGCTCATCCCGTGAAAAGCATACCAGTGTAATTCCTGCCTCTTCTGCAGTTGCTATCCCCTTATCGGTAGACGCAGCCCGGGAGATGATGATGGGTATTCCGGCTCTGCCCGACTTAAGGATCATATCCCTCGGCTGCCGCCCGGTGCAGCCCACCACACACCTTGAGAGATCGATTCCCGAAAGGACGGCGTGGCCCACAACTTTGTCAACCGTATTGTGCCTGCCTACATCACTGCTTTTCACCAGAAGGTTCCCTTCATGGAAAAGGACAGAGCAGTGGACACCGCCGGTCTGCTTCCAGACGTCGGTTTCAATTTCACGGGTAATACGAAAGACATCCTCTTTTGTAATCGTATACTCCGAAGCGATCCTTTCCGGGAGAACTTTTGTTCCCAACGCTCCCGCAGACCCTAACTCTTTCTCGGGCTCACGATTCACCGGTGCAGAGACGTTGATGCAATTCCCATCCGTTTCCACATTGTCAACAGTACGGGCCAGACCCTGGCAGATAACGAACCCGGCCCCGAGCTCGCGAAGCTGCTCGTTACTGGCAACCATCTCGGTATAAAACGATCCGTTCAGGTAAAGGCGAAAACGTTCCTCCCTGATTACACGGTCTTCTATTTTCCTGACCCGGTCGTTTCTGACCTGGATACCGGTATAATAATAGATACTCATCTCAACGTCTCTTCTATCATCCATTGCAGATATGGACCGAACCCGGATATGACAGGGAGGACAAGTATCTCCGGGAGTTCATACGTATGGATCGAGAGTATAGCCTCTGTAACCTGCTCAATTTTCTCCCTGACGGTCTTGATAATGAGAAGCGTCTCATCATCATCACAGAATTCTCCTTCCCACCGGTAGCATGAACGTATTTCGGCCATGTTCACGCAGGCGGCCAGGCGTTTTTCCACGAGTTCCCTGGCGATGCGGCCGGCAGTATCGGGGCCGGCAGTGGAAAATATCACCACTGGTTCACCATCCATCGTCTTCACCTTCATTCAATTACCAGGCCGATGCACACCCCTTACCCTGGCACTATCAAAAAATGAAGAATCGCGCCATATAAGCCTTGTGATTCCCCCGTGAAAGAAACGGGCAAATGGCCCTTATCTCACTCATTCGGATTTTCGCCGGCGGTGGTCTTAATGTATTCCCCACCCTATAGATCCCCGCATGTACGCAGAACGAATGGGACAGCTGCCTCCCTATCTTTTTGCCCGGATAGATGAGATGAAGGCCCAAAAAATCCGCGAGGGTGTGGATGTCATCGATTTTGGTGTAGGGGACCCCGACCTCCCTACACCGCCACATATCGTCGATGCACTTTGCACGGCCGCCCGGGACCCCGAAAACCACCATTACCCCTCATATGCCGGGATGCCGGAGTACAGGGAGTCTGTGGCGGATTGGTACCGGAACCGTTTTGGAGTCTCGTTAAACCCGGCAAATGAAGTCGTCGCGCTTATGGGTTCAAAAGATGGCGTGGCTCACATTCCCGAAGCTTTTGTAAATCCCGGTGATTATGTACTGGTGCCAAGTCCCGGCTACCCGGTTTACAATACCTCAACGCTCTTTGCAGAGGGAAGAGTCTATGAGATGCCCCTTTCAGAAGAACACGGGTTCATACCGGTACTTGATGACATACCTGCAGGGGTTGCAAAATCAGCGCGGCTGATGTTTCTCAATTACCCGAACAATCCCACATCGGCTATCGTCAGGGACGGATTTTTTGATGAAGTGGTAGAATTCGCCCGGAATAACAGTATCGTGGTGGTGCACGACAATGCCTACTCAGAGATTTCGTTTGACGGATATAGTGCACCTTCGTTCCTCTCCACGGATGGGGCCATGGATGTTGGCATCGAGATGCACTCCCTCTCAAAGACCTATAACATGACCGGATGGCGAATAGGCATGGCCTGCGGAAACGCAGATGTCATTGCCGGTCTGGGCCGGGTCAAGACGAATGTGGATTCGGGGGTTTTTAATGCAGTTCAGCACGCAGCAATCACGGCCCTTTCCGGCCCACAGGACTGTATCAGGGAAGCCTGCGGGATCTATCAGGAACGCAGGGACCTGCTGGTGAAAGGACTGGCGAACCTTGGTTTTAAGGTAAATGCCCCCAGTGCAACTTTCTATGTCTGGATGGCGGTTGATGACTGTATGAAATTCGCAACCAGGATGCTGAATGAAGCAGGAATCGTTGTCACACCGGGCATTGGATTTGGATCAGCCGGAGACGGCTACGTGAGGTTTGCGCTTACTCGTTCCACAGAACGAATAAGTGAAGCGATTGACCGGATGACGGTGATGGTCGAATGAATCTCCCTCCGCATCTCTCTGTCAGGAACAACCACCTTTATATTGGCGGAATCGATTGTATGGAACTGGCCGCCAGATGGGGCACACCCCTTTACGTGACTGATGAAACAAGGATAGTAGATCGGTACCGAAGATACCGGGAAGCGCTGGAGAAGCGCTACCCAAAGGTGATGATCCTCTATGCCGCCAAGGCCAACGGGAACCTTGCCATTATGCGGACACTTGCCGCCCAGGGTGCAGGTGCGGATGTATTCTCTTCCGGCGAACTTCTTCTGGCAAAACAGGCAGGAATGAAACCGGAACGACTTTTATTCAACGGGAGTTCCAAGAGCCGGGAGGATCTGGACCTCGCAGTAAGATCGGGCGTCCCTGTTTCCGTGGACTCCCTGGACGAGCTTCATCAGCTTGACGAGATTGCGGGAGAATCAGGCAAGACCGCCGATATTGCATTCAGAGTGAATCCTGCCCTTGAAGTCCCCACTCATCCAAAGATTGCCACCGGACTGGCCACAAGCAAGTTCGGGATCGCACATCACCTCATTCCTTCTGCGTACCAGGAGGCACTTGACTGCAAAAACATAGAACCGGCGGGCATTCACTGCCATATAGGTTCACAGATACTTGAGGTTGAGCCATTCGCCCGTGCAGCTGATGTGATGATGAGGATTACGATGGATCTCACCTCTATGGGTGTGAAACTCAAATTCATTGATATAGGCGGAGGTCTGGGCATTCCTTACCACCATGACAGCGACCCTGTCCCCAGCCCTGAGGACTATGCAGCTTCTGTGGTTCCCATCATCGTGGAAGGAATAGAAAAGGCAGGAATCTCTCCTGAACTGTGGGTGGAGCCAGGCAGATCACTTCTGGCCGATTCGACAGTTCTCCTGACAAAAGTCAATTCCATAAAAGCTGCACATAAAAAATTCGCAAATGTGGATGCAGGCTTCAACCTCCTGGTCAGGCCGGCAATGTATGATTCCTATCATGAGGTCATCGTGGCAAACAAAGCCGATGAGCCTCCAGCGGATATCTATACCATAGCCGGGCCTATCTGTGAAACCGGTGATATCCTGGCATCCGACAGGAACCTTCCCCATGTCGCTTCCGGAGATATCATCGCCGTCCTGGATACGGGGGCATACGGATTTGCAATGTCCTCCCAGTATAACGGCCGGCCCAGGTGTGCGGAAGTGCTGGTGAACAATGGCCGGGCGGCACTCATGCGCAGGGCAGAGACACTTGGGGATTTGACGGCCCCGATGGTCGTCCCCCCATGGCAACAGTAATCAGGAGAAAGAGACGTGCAGTTTCACTACGCACTGGTTGATGACCTTTTCAGCCGTGAAGAGTTTGATAGCCGCGTAGAAAAAAAAATGCACGAATGCGGGGACATGGTCGATGAGACTACCGCCTCAATGCTTGTGGTGGAAGATTGCGGCCGCCACCATGTAAAGATCAGCGGTCTGGACGCGAAATCAAGCCTGTTCTCCTTTTTTGGAAAAGTAATCTCAAAATCGGAAATAAAGGAATTTTTAAGGCCCGACGGGGAGAATGGCCTGGTAACCAATATAATCCTTGGTGATGAGACGGGGCAGACCAAGGCAGTGCTCTGGGACGAAAAAGCCATGGCTGCAGGAGAGATAGATATCGGAGACGTGCTTGAGGTTATTGGCCGCCGAACCAGTCGATCCGCAACCGATATTACCGTATTGGCAATCAGGAAGGCAATGTGTGAAATCCAGTGCAAGGACACGGTCGAGCCCTATCTCTCACCTCCACAGCGAAAAGAGATAGAGGTCTGCCTTATAGCCAGGGAAGAGCCGAGAGCCGTATCAAAACGGGATGGAACCACCGTGGATCTCTGCGAGGGCGTGGTGGGAATTGAAGAAAATCTCTGCCGGCTTGTCTGCTGGGAGCCTGATCTTATAAGCGACCTTCCCGAAGGTACACCTCTCCGTATCACCAATGCGCTGGAAAAAATTCGCCAAAAAGATCGGGAATTTGTGATTGATGACAAAAGTACTGTCGAAATCAGCGACCGGCCCATAGAATTCCGCTGCAGCACACTGGATGAAGTGGGCGATCAGGGGACGTATTCCGTGACAGGGACGGTTGAATCAATCCAGCCGGCAAGGCAATTCACCGCAAGGGACGGACGTATCTCCCATGTCCGAAACCTCTTCCTCACCGACGGAGAAAAAAAGATACGGGTAGTGGTGTGGGGTGACAGGGCCCTTCTGCCCATCCTTCCCGGTGAGAGGATCGCGGTATACCTTGGACAATCCAGGGTTGGAAAATATGATGACCTTGAGCTCCATTTAGGGAGCAGGGGGTTTGTCCGGGTAATCCCGGAAGAATGCAGTGAGGAGATCGAGATGTGTGGCACTATCATTTCCACCAGTCAGGGCACGTTTATCGACGACGGGAATAAGAAATTTCTGGTCAACGGGAATTTCCCTCACGGCTATGAATTCTGCATCCGGGGAATTCTCTGTGGACAGAGGCTGACTCCTTCTCATGCGGAGCCGGTACGTGTAATGCCCGGTGAGATTAAGAAACGGATCGACACATTGCTTGCAGAAGCTGGTCATACCAATACTTTCACAGTGCATGGCCGGGAACATATATGATATTGTAGAATACGCTCTTTCTAACAGAGGTACATAAATATGACCACAGGACCCCTTGAATTAGAAGACTTACCTGGCGTGGGACCCACCACCGCTGAAAAACTCCGGGAAGCGGGCTTTCTCTCAGTTGAGAATGTTGCGACCGCTTCCCCCGCCGACCTGGCCGAAAGCGCAGAGATTGGAGAATCAACAGCAAAAAAGATGATCAGTGCGGCACGGGAAATGGCAGACATTGGTGGCTTCAGAACGGGAAAAGACGTATTTGAGCAGAGAAAAGAGATACGGAAGCTGAAAACCCTTGTCCCTGAACTCGATGATCTCCTCGGGGGCGGGATGGAGACGCAGGCCATCACCGAACTGTATGGTGAATTTGGGTCCGGAAAGAGCCAGATTGTTCATCAGATGGCGGTGAACGTGCAACTGGAAGAGGATATGGGTGGCCTGAACGGAAGCACGATCTACATAGACACCGAGAACACCTTCAGGCCGGAACGTATTGAACAGATGGTAATTGGTCTCGGAATCGATGCAGACCCAGAGGACTTCCTGGAAAATATCCATGTGGCCCGGGCACATACATCGGACCACCAGATGCTCCTTGTGGAGAGCGCAAAAGAACGGGCAGAAGAATTGAAAAATTCCGGTAAACCGGTTCGCCTCTTCATCATCGATTCGCTTACCTCCCATTTCAGGGCCGAATACGCCGGCCGGGGTACACTTGCCGTCCGCCAGCAGAAACTGAACCGCCACCTCCACGAACTCTTCAAGCTCGTCGATCAGAGTAATGCAGTAGGTCTGGTCACCAACCAGGTCATGTCCAATCCTGCCGTATTCTTCGGTGATCCTACCAAACCGATTGGCGGAAATATTGTCGGGCACACTGCGACATTCAGGATATATCTGCGGAAGAGCAAGGGTGGAAAACGTATTGCACGCCTGGTGGACAGCCCCAACCTTCCCGAAGGCGAGGCTACGTTCATGGTGGAAGAAGCGGGAATCAAAACCTGCTGACCAACAATATTTTTTTCCAATTCTATTGTGAGTATCCCCATTTACCTCACGAGAGGGCTATCCTTTTTTTCTCAAGGCATTGGAACCCACAATAGTGAGTCAAGCCCACGGACGAAGTATGAGCAGTAACAACACATAATGTCACCAAGCATAAAGAATAAGTTGATTATTCCTAATTTTACCGAGGGCCTTTATGTCACCAGAAAACAATACCGGACTCCAGGCAGTGATAACTGATGTGGATGGGACAATAACCGACCAGTACCGGAGGATCCATACCGGAGCTATCCAGGCTATCCGCCAGCTGTTAGACAGCGGAATTGAGGTTGTGCTCGCCAGCGGAAACACCGCATGTTTTATGGACGCATTATCCCGCATGATTGGTACATCCGGGTCATTTATCGCAGAGAACGGAGGTGTCTTTCGTATAATATATGGCGGAGAACTGACGGTCATAGGGGACCAATCGGTATGTAAAGAGGCGCTTGATGCACTTATCCGGCATTTCCGGAAGAAGGGCGTGGAACTGGAACTTTACAGCCCCGACTATCGCCTTGCCGACCTGGCCTTTGCCAAGACTGTCCGGGTCTCAGAAGTCCGGGAGGTAGTAAAACCATATGATGTCAACGTGCTGGATACCGGGTTTGCCATACACCTTCAGTCCCCGGGTGTGAGCAAGGGAACTGCATTTTCATTGCTGGCAAGGGAGATGGACATTGGGCAATCGTCTTTCATGGCCATAGGGGACGCTCAGAACGATATCGAACTCTTAAAAGCTGCCGGAATTGGTATCGCGGTAAAAAATGCCCATCCGGATGCAGCCAGTGCAGCCGACTGGGTATCAGAAAAATCGTATGGAGATGGATTTGTGGAGGCTATCCAGAGATACTCGTCCTATTTCCGGGAGAGATAGCGGTCCACGACAATATAGTCCTTGATATCCTTGACCGCCTCGAAATTAATGAACAGCCGGTCACCTTCCACGCGATAGCCTGAAGTGTCAAACGATGGATCCGGGTATACAATCAGGTCCACCACCTGGCCTGTATCAAAATCCACAACGATATTTTTCAGGGTGCCTATCATCTTCCCCTCATTCGTCACTATCTTTTTCCTAGAGAGGGTGCGGGCCATTACTCTGGACATGAAAAGAAATGTTGAGCTTTTAATATTTAAACATGTTCAAAAAAACTGGGATTGGCGCTTCTTGTGGAATAATGAGCAATTATTTGAGAATTTCCCCCGCCATCCTTATATCTCGTCCACGCACAGTACTGCGTCCGGAATACGAAGCCAGCTTCACTGCTTCCCTGGCCAATTTGTCTGCATATTCTTCCAGGAGAAGGACAAGTTCCTTCCCTGCATCGGAACTAATGCGTTCCGCCCCGGCTTTTCTGATGATCCGTTCCACGGGAGCAATCGGAATTTCTGTCATAATATCTCCTCTGGTATGGAAATGGTTCCCGGGAATTTTCCAATCCCCATTCCATTCCCCTGGGTTCCATTCGCTTGGGTTCCATTCCCTTGTTTCCACTATCTCCTGATATAATTATTTAAAAATTTGATCCCATTGAGGGGAAGACCCGGATAATATCTGACTGGGTAAGAATTCCAACCGGGCGATCGCCCTCCATTACGACCAGCCTGCCTATTTCCCGCTCCTTGAATCTGTCGATAACTTCGAAAAGCTGGATTGTGGATGGTGCCTTTACCACATCGACCGTCATGACCGATGAGATCTTTCGATCCCGAAGATCTCCTTTCTCCAGGGCCCGGGCCACATCACTCATGGTAATGATCCCTACAAGTGTGTCTCCATCCATCACAGGGGCCCCGTGAATGTGATGGGAATTAAAAAGTGAGAGGGCATCCTGAATGGTATCCCGTTTATCGAGAGTAATAAGAGGGCTGCTCATGTAATACTTGATTGCCTTTTTCGGGAGAGATATCATTTCATTGGTTGAAATGAGGAGTGTCTGGGAGATTTCATCTTTCCCGTACACTTCCCCCCTGATGAGAAGCTTGTTCACAGGGGTTGGTCCGATAGTAATCCGATCACCGATCTCAAATGATTTCAGGGTTCCGATAACCTTGACATTGGCATGGCATATATCAGGATTGCATAGAGTTGTAAATGCAATCTCTGCCACGTTTACGCCTATTAGAGGATCTCCATCCCTGGAAATGGGCACATCATAGTCTCCTTCGGAAATACTGAGATCAAGCTCATTATATGCCTTGGCGGTTGGATTGTATCCGCCCTTTGGCCCCGGTATTCCATCAACCAGTCCTATGGCCTTGAGGGCCTGCATCTGGTTGCGGACAGTCCCGGGGTTCCTCTTTATCACCTCCGCAATCTCCTCTCCCTTTATGGGATGCGAATATTGATGATAGAGTGTGATAAGCGTGATAAGGATATCCTTCTGGATAAGGGATAAATCCATAATGGTTTATCATATGCATGGGCATATATAAATTAGGTTGAAATCGAGTGGAGTTCGAGAAGATTCCCACAGTCCCCACAGCGGAAGAAATTCTTGATAGAAGTTTCCGACGTGCGGCATCAAAGATGAGACAGAAGAAAAATAAGGATCGGGCAAATGAAGAATTTGTCAGGACTGTAAGCCAGGCAATCCATGACCGCCTGGTCCGTATTATGCAGTCTTTTCCTGAATTTGATACCCTTTCCCCGTTTTATTACGATATTGTTGACATTTTATGGGGAATGGACAGGGTAAAAAAGGCCCTGGGCGGTGTTGGATGGGCAGCCCGCTGGGCCAGGACACACGGTCCCGGACTGGCATACCAGACACGAAAATCCGAAGATCCTCAAATAATCCGCAAAAGAGCAGTTGCCCGCCTTGCATCTGTGGTGAACCAGATAGATAAGGATCTGAGATTCTTAAATGATATCCGGAATGTGCTGCGCAAACTTCCCACTGTCGATGATGAGTTCACGGTAGTGATCGCTGGCTACCCCAATGTGGGCAAGTCATCTTTCATAAGATTGGTCTCTTCAGCCACACCCGAGGTTGCGTCATATCCCTTTACCACCAAAGGAATTATCGTAGGTCACCGAATGACTGGCAGGGAACGCATGCAGTTCATCGATACTCCGGGCATCCTGGACAGGCCGGCCGAGGATAGGAATGTTATCGAAAGGCAGGCACTGACCGCTATTGTAAACCTGGCAGATGCTATCCTTTGTGTTCTTGATGCCAGCGAGCATTGCGGGTACCAGATAGAAGAACAGGTGAGGCTGCTCCATGAAATAGAGTCAATGGTGGATGTCCCGGTGCTGCCGGTGGCTAATAAATCGGATCTGGTGTATTTTGACGGCTATCTCAATATGTCCACAGAAACAGGAGAAGGTATCAGTGAAGTGGTCGACACGCTGATGGCATATCAGGAAAAAAAGTGTTCAGATGAGGAGACTGAGTCCATAACCCAGTAGAAATCCTACGATGACGCCACCATTTATCGGGGGGAGACCCGCCTGTGCCTTTCCTTTCTGTACATAGGAAAGGAGGAATACGAGTCCGATAACGGATCCTACAATTGCCCCCAGCGAGGGAAGGTTGATAAACCCGAAAAACTGTCCTCCAAGGAACATATTCGCAGATACGACCAGGATTGAAGGCATGATGAGATCGCCCATTCCGATAATATAGGCTGCCCGTTCTCCTTCTCCAATATTTCCCACACCTTCCCTCCTGTAACTATAATCCCTTCGCTTGGGAATTACGAAAAGAATGGGCGTTTTGAGATCAACGACACCTTCTGCAAGAGTGATCATGTGCCGGGTTTTATAGACCGATATCGCGTCATATATCGCCAGTATTACAAGAAGTATAATGACAGGGAGTAATTCAAGAGAAATACCAAAAATTGAGGCCGCACCTGCCGCAATGAGCACTCCAAGGGTATCAATGACATACCATTCGGGATAGAAATAGAGGACTGCAGTCGCAGCCACCGACAGGAGGAGAGTAATGCCCATAGTTTGTATTGGTTCGGAGAGGAAATACAGGGCGATGGCATTAAAAGTATAGAGAAATGTGAAGAAGATGGAAGCGCCGATAATGATGGTAATGAGTTTTTTTAATTTGTATTTTATTAAAAGAAGGAGAAATGCAGTAAAGATAAGAAGCATTGCTATGAATATCAGTGGATTCGCCACTGAAGACGGGTCCTCAAATGCAGAAATCCCCGCGTCCTTCATCGGGAGTGAGAGAAGAAGCGCTCCCAATTCAACCAGGACCAGCAAAGCTGGCATGCTGATCAAGGGTAATTTCCGGGCTAATTCCATGAAATGACTCCAGTGTTTATAGGTAGTTTAATTAATGGGTTTTCATTATCTAAAAACATGAATATACGTGAGTACATCGGAGATATAATATTCATCCTGGTACTGGTGTTCTCTACCCTGCTTTTATCTTCCAACCAGGGTTTTGATCTGATCAATACTCTTGCCATCCTCCTGATGGTGCTCTCTCTTGGAGGACTTATGGTCCTTATTCACCTTCAGGTAATGAGGATAGAGAATGATATGATCAACCGGGAGAGAATGATGCGGGTCAATCTGGAAGAAATTTCATTAAAAATGGCCCAGAAATACGACAATACCATTGCTCATATAGACGGCGTAGTGGATGAATTCTCAAAGCGGGTATACCGCTGACCCAAAAAGGGCCGGTGTATCATGGGTGTTGCACTCCGGGATATTCTTACCGATTACAAGATACCGGCCCCCTGGGAATCACTTGGCGGTATCGCAGCAATCGATGCGCATAATGCATTATACCAGTTCCTGAGCATAATACGCCAGCCAGATGGAACTCCGCTTATGGACAGTCGTGGGAGGGTTACCTCTCACCTTTCGGGTATACTTTTCAGATCCGTGAATTTCCTGGAGAGGGGCATCAGGCCGGTTTTTGTTTTTGATGGAAAACCTCCCGATTTCAAGGAAGAAACTATAGAGCAACGGCGTGCAGTAAGAAAAGAAGCCGATGAACGCTGGCGCGATGCCCTGGAAAGAGGAGACGTACAGGAGGCATACAAACAAGCCAGATCTGCATCAAAAATCGATGATGAGGTTATTAAAACCTCAAAAGCACTTCTTTCCCTTATGGGTATGCCCTATGTCGAAGCTCCCAGCGAAGGAGAAGCCCAGGCAGCGTATATGGTGGAATCGGGGGATGCCCGATATGGAGTATCGCAGGATTACGATACCCTGCTGTTCGGTGCACCCACGCTGGTAAGGAATCTCACTGTAAGTGGAAAAAGAAGAATGAGAGGACGGACAATCACTGTATCCCCTGAAAAAATCATGCTTTCCGATGTTCTCAAAGGCCTCGCCGTCACACGCGAACAACTCATCAGGATCGGCATACTGGTAGGTACGGATTTCAATCCGGGGGTAAGGGGCATAGGTGCAAAAACAGCATTAAAAATTATCCACCGGGGGGAATTTGACCAGGTTGTCAGGGAGAAGCTGCCCGATCTTGATACTGACAGGATATTGGATTTCTTTCAAAATCCTCCGGTGACTGATGACTATATCCTGAAATGGGATCCCCCGGACCGGGATGGAATTCTCTCCATGCTGTGTGATCAATTTGAGTTCTCGCCTGACAGGGTAAAAAAATCACTTGATGGCCTCACAGTCAGCGGTGGACAAAAAACCCTGGATTCATGGTTTTGATAGGGAAACCGGATATACAGCGTTATGATTATTTCATGGTTTTCCAGGCGAACATAAAGCGTTGTATCGCTGTGAAATGCCCCATTACCCCGAATATAATGAGAACCCATCCCAGGTAGGGGAGGCCATACACGCCGCCCGGAATCAGCATATCGAGGATCCCTGCAAGCAACAGCAGGACCAGGCGATCAGCCCTTCCCAGTACCCCGCCGTAATTCCTTCCAAGTCCTACCGCCTGGGCCTGTGTGCCCAGGTACGATGCCATAAGGACCCCGGTAAGGGCAAAGACGCCTATATATGCCACCATCTCGGGAGAAAGCTGCCATGCTGCAAATCCTCCTGCAAATATGCCGGTAATAATGAAAATATCTGCGTATCTGTCAAAGGCATGATCAAGAAAATCGCCACGGGGACTCTGGGTATTCTGGGCTCTGGCAATAGCGCCATCCAATGCATCAAGCACTGCATTACCAAATACAAGAATTGTGCCAATTATGATGTTTTGATAAAAAAATGAGACACCTGCCCCCAACGCCGCCAGAAGAGATGCCACTGTGAAGGAATTTGGAGTTATTCCCAGTTTTATGCATATTGAGACGATAGGATCGATAATCCCCTTCACATGCGGCCGGAATTGATCGAGTGTCATAGAACTGTTCCCAGGTAATGTGACCAGTCAATTTCCCCAAATGACGGGGGAATCTTGCCTCTGACAAAACCTTCAATCATCTCGCAGCATTCCTGAGCACTCTTATCTGTCGTATCCAGTTCATAAATCTGTCTGGGTTCAAAGCCCTCCAGGCACTCGATCAGGATCACATCCAGGGCTTCGGCTTCGGCATTTTCCGCAATTTTCGCCCTGCTATACCCCCTGCCTGAAAGTCTTCCGGCAAGGACGTCCGGTCGGCAACGAAGAACGATTACCAGATCACATGGCAGGAGGTGAGCGAGGTGCCCCTCCACAAATCCCTCCACTGCGATAAATTCGCGTGCCCAACGCTCTTCATCAATGATGTAGGTATCGCGGTCTTCGTCCCTGTCAAGCCGGTATGAATCGGTTGTCCCGGCAAGATGAAGAACAGGATGACCTCTTGCTGACAGTTCTTCTGCAATAGTTGTTTTCCCTGTGCCCGGAGTCCCGCTTATACCATACATCATATTGAATTTATCTCCTCCAGGAAGCGTTCATTCTCCCAGTCCTCACCAATACCAACCCTGATATAACGATCATCAAGACCCCTGAAACTCCTGCAGGATCGTACCACGACACCCCGGGCTGCCAGCTTTTCCGCCATCTGGTCACCGGTGAAGGGTGCAGTATCAACAAGAACAAAGTTTGCAGCAGACGGTAATACAGGATAGGCGCATTCGTCCCTGTAACGCTTTCTCCATCGTTTAACCTGGCTCACAATCCTGGACACATGTTCACGATCCCGCAGCGCAGCAGTCGCAGCAGCGGCTGACACCGAGTTTAAAGTAAAAGGTGTAGCTGCACTCCTGTAAAACGGAAGGATCCACTCAGGGACAAATGCATATCCTACCCGGAGTCCGGCCATTGAAAAAGCCTTGGACATGGTCCTGCCAAGGACCAGGTTATCATACCTGTCCATAAGATACCGGTAATCCATGTCAGAGAACTCCACATATGCATTGTCCACAAAAAGGATCCCTTCCAGCTCCTCAAGTAATTCCGCCACTTCTTCAGGCGGGGTCTCGTTCCCTGTCGGGTTATTCGGCGTACATAGGAAAGAGACCTTTGCATTCCGGGCAATATCAGCAAATTTCCTGCAATCGACACTGAAATCGTTTTCCCTTGGGATCCTGATCACCTGGCCGCCCTGGGCTGTTGCCGCCAGCTCGTAAAATGAGAAAGTTGGTATCGAAATGGCGATGCTGTCACCGCGGTCGACAAGAAGGCGGATAATGGTCTCGATTATCCCGTCCATGCCAACTCCTGTAACAAAATGATACCCTCCGTGATATTGCCGAAGCATTTCAGTTAGGGCGCCCATATTCTCATCAGGGTAGCGGTTGGACTGTCGTAAAGCCCGGCAACCCTCCTCGATGGCCTGCGGGCCGGGAGGCTCAGGGTTTTCATTGCTGGCCAGTCGCGCTACACGTTCCAGACCATGCTCCAGGGCAATATCCTCTGCTTTTTTGGCAAATACGTATCCCTCGCCGGCGAAACATCCTCTCACCAGCCTTTTCCTGCCGTTTTCAGAATTCACTTCTGTATCCTGGTTATTTCCAGTCATATGAGGATATCCACACACATCTCTGCGTTCAATATACATAATTCCGTCGCAAAAAAGGGGAAAGACACGGATTCAATAGGGTTTGCGGGTATATCGGAAAATGCGCACCGTCGATTCAGCGGGATGTACACTTTCCGTGATCGTTCCCATAAAAGGCATTTCGTGCAATATTCATAGAATAATCATTTATGAACGCCTGGAAAAATGAAGGGATTTATCGTTATTCAAGTGCCAGGTTCACCACTTCCACAACACGGTCGATCTCATCATCAGTAATGACAAGAGGCGGAACAAGGCGAAGATTTCCTTCGGCAGCACAGTTGACAAGTACTCCTTCCATGGCGCACTTTTTCTGCACCCCGGGACACCGTTCACCCACGCTGATCCCAATCATCAGTCCCCTTACACGTGGATTATGGACAGCGAGGCCTTTCCTGAAACGTTCTCCCTTGATTGCTACTTCAGGGAGTATTTTTTCTATCACCGATATGGTGGCCAGAGCTGCCGCACATGCAAGCGGTCCGCCTGCAAACGTACTTCCATGCTCGCTCTTCCCGAACTCAAGGCCTTTCCGGGTTACGAGTGCTCCCATGGGAAACCCGCTCGCAATGCCTTTGGCCAGGGTGACAATATCAGGCATGATTTGTGTGTGGTGAATTCCCAGCCATTTGCCGGTACGTCCCATTCCTGTCTGCACTTCGTCTGCAATAAGAAGGGCTCCGTGTTCATCGCAGCACTCCCTTACTCCCTGTATGAAACCATCCTCGGGAATAATGACTCCCGCCTCTCCCTGGATGGATTCTAAAAATACACCTGCGGTCTGATCATCGAGAGCCCTGCGCAGGGCAGCCAGATCACCATATTCCACGAACATGCATTCCGGCTCCAGTGGTTCAAAAGGCTCCCTGATAGCCGGTTTATGTGTGACTGCCAGCGACCCCATTGTCCTGCCGTGAAAGCCATGGGTAAATGCGACAAATTTCTTCTTCCCTGTTGCCAGGCGAGCCAGTTTGATTGCTCCTTCATTCGCCTCGGCGCCTGAATTTGTAAAAAATGCTTTATTGAGACCTGTTATCTCCACTATCTTCCTGGCCAGTTCTGCCTGGTGCGGCACATAATACAAATTCGAGCAATGGATGAGTTTTTGTGCCTGGTCACAGATGGCCTTTGTCACCAGGGGGTGGCAGTGTCCGGTGCTACATACGGCGATTCCGGCCACACAATCAATATATTCATTCCCGTCTGCATCCCATACCCTGGATCCCATACCGCGGGAGATCATTATCTCCCTTGTAAAGGCAGGCATATAGTATCTGGCGTCCATTTCGCGATAATTATCTTCTTTCATATTTTGTTCACCTTTTTTCTGGCATATCCATTCTCTTATTCATATTCGATGGTTGCCGGAGGTTTGGGTGTAACATCATAGACAACCCGGGCAACACTCGGAATTTCTGCTGTAATCCGGAATGCTATTTGATCAAGAACGTCATATGGGAGCTGGAGCGGATCCGCGGTCATACCGTCCCGAGAATTGACCGCCCTGACAGCCACTACCCATCCGTGGACCCGGTTATCACCCTTCACTCCAGTGCCCAGTCCAAGAAGGGCGGCAAAACATTGCCATGGCTTGTATTGCTCAACAAGTTCCTCCTCCACAATCCAGTTCGCCTCCCTCACCACCTCTATCTTTTCAGGCGTGATGTCTCCCAATACTCGTACGGCCAGACCAGGGCCTGGAAAAGGCATACGGTGTGCAATTTCTTTCGGAAGATCAAGGGCCATCGCCACCTGGCGGACCTCATCCTTGTAGAGGTCACGAAGCGGCTCTATTACCTTCTCAAATTCAATCTCAACCGGCATTCCCCCTACATTATGATGGCTTTTGATGCCGCCTTCACTCTCTATCCTGTCGGGATAGATAGTACCCTGCAGGAGGCAGGATGCTCCGGTAATCCTTGCCTCCCTTTCAAATATACGTATGAATTTCTCACCAATCACCTTTCTCTTTGCTTCCGGATCTACGATTCCGGCCAGGGCAGGGAAGAACTCATCCGCAGCATGCACGACATGCAGGTTCAGGTGGCCGAACTGGTGTATGATCCGTTCTGTCTCCCCCTTTCTCATCAGGCCTGTATCCACGTAAATCGGAATCAGTTGCCCGCCTATGGCTTTCTCGGCAAGAGCTGCACATACCGAGCTGTCAACACCACCGGACAGGGCAATAACGACCTGACTGTCCCTGGCCTGACTGCGAATATCCTCAACAGCCTGTTCAATAAATTTTGTTGTATTTACCATATTTCCGCCTCCCGATCACATTGATTTCTTATCTGCTCCGCAAGCCCTCACAAAACCGATATATGGCGGTGAAGGGCGGGTAGGCCTTGACCTGAATTCAGGATGGAACTGGGTGGCAAGGAAAAACGGATGACCCGGAATCTCGCATATCTCCATGCGGTTCTGATTGAATCCTGAGAATACCAGCCCGGCCTTTTCAAATTCCCCTATATATTGCGGGTTGACTTCGTACCTGTGGCGGTGACGCTCAACAATTTCTTTCTGCCCATAGAGTTCCATTGCCATGGTCCCCTCTTTGACCTGTATCGGATAATCACCAAGTCTCATAGTTCCTCCCATGTCCGACACATCCTTCTGTTCGGGAAGGATTGCAATCACATGTCTTCCCTCACCAAGTTCGGCACTGGTTGCGTCCTCCCAACCAAGTACATGGCGGGCATATTCAACCACAGAGAGCTGGAATCCAAGGCAAAGACCAAGGAATGGAATTTTTTCACTCCTTGCAACACGGATGGCATTGATCTTGCCCTCGATCCCTCTCTTTCCAAATCCCCCCGGCACCAGGATACCGTCATAGTCATCCAGATGGTAATCCTCGCACCGCTCGGCATCCAGCCAGACAATTTCCACCTCAGTTGACAGGGCGCGGCCGGCATGTTTGAGCGCCTCCTTGATGCTCAGATACACATCTTCAATACCGTATTTGCTGACAATAGCCACATTCACCCTGTTTGTATATTCACGGGTGACAATGTGGTACCATTCCGAATCCGCCTTTCTCTTCTCCAGTCCAAGCTGCTGTGAGAGTATATCGGCCAGGCCTTCCTTTTCAAGTTCCATCGGGACCTGGTATATATCGGGAACCGTGGCAGCACTGATTACCCCCTGCTGAAAAAGGTCGCAGAATGCAGATATTTTCCTCTTTGTATGCGACCCTATCGGCCTCTCTGATCTTCCGACAATGATGTCCGCATGAAGGCCAAGTTCTCTTAAGGCCTTTACCGAGTGCTGTGTCGGTTTAGTCTTGAGATCGCCCATCGTATCTGAAGGGATGAGTGTGACATGGATAAGTACCGTATCCATATCTGGAAGTTCACCGCGCATCTGTCGAACAGCTTCTAAAAATGGCATGCTCTCGATATCCCCCACGGTTCCTCCTACCTCGACAAGACATATTTCCGGGGTTTTCTGGCCGGGAATTTCCTCTTCTGCAGCATTTTTAATGCAACTTTTTATCTCATCGGTAATGTGGGGGATAATCTGCACAGTCTCCCCCAGGTAGTTCCCCCTCCGCTCCTTGTCTATCACACTGCGGTAGACCTTTCCAGTAGTGATATTATGCGGAGCTGTAAGATCAATGTCCAGAAATCTCTCGTAGTTGCCCAGATCAAGGTCTACCTCGCTCCCGTCACTCAGCACAAACACCTCGCCGTGCTGACCGGGATTCATCGTACCGGCATCGATATTGAGGTAGGGATCGATCTTCACCGCCGTGACTCTGTATCCACGATTCTTTAGGATCCTTCCTACTGACGCAGCAGTGATGCCCTTCCCCAGGCCACTCATCACTCCCCCTGTGATAAAAATATACTTCAATGGAATCCCCTGATAAATTTTAATTTCTGAATGATGTATTGTCCCTGGCAAAACATAGTTTTTGCCACCCTGTCAAATTGGCGTAATAATTGAGAAAGCCAGGAGAATGAAAACTGGAATTATTCCTTCCTCACCGCAAACGCCGCAGTTGTTCGGGAAAGAATTTTTCCGCCATTCTCATTGTATTTTACCTCACCCTCGGCAAATATTATCCTGTTTCCCTTCTTCACAACTCTCCCCGCGGCATGAAGCGCCCCTTCCCTTGCCCCGCTGATGAAACTGGTATGTTCCGATACCGTGGCGATACGCTCATTTTTTTCCAGCAGCGAATATATCGCAAGGACCATCGCCTCGTCTGCCAGCGCTGTAAATACACCTCCCTGGAGCCACCCCTCCCCGTTTAACATATCCTGGCGTATCTCCATGGATATCTGCGCAAATCCTTCTTTTATATCACTCACCTCGATTCCCATGAGGGAAAAGAAAGGGTTGGCGTCTCTGCCCGACTTCCGGATTCTCTCTAGATAATTCATGCCTAAAGATTATGAGAACGGGCGGACATAAGGCTTGCCAGAACATATCCACCGCAATTAAAGCCGATGGCATCTCACTTTAGTATATGGACCCCGAGTTGGAATCAATGCTTAAAGATCTCATCTGGTTAAATGCACTTATTGCGACTGAACTGATACAGGTTACTGAAAATACCTCTTCCATTCTCAGGAAGAGTCCGCCACCTGAGTCCTGTATACTTGAACACCGGCGACTGCGGGAAGTGGCACTCACAATAGCCGAGAAGTACTACCCGGAAACCGGCCTTTACGAACACGTTGCAGGGCACCAGTAGGGTTATTGACCGCTCCCCCCATTTATTACACGAAGATACCCGGCACTACATCTTCCGGGAATTTGTTGGAATAATGATGAATGCTTAAAGCCTGGACGACTATGGCGAAAAGAGATGAGCAAGGAATTGATCCTGACTACACCTTGATCATACCTGCATATAACGAGGAGAAGAGGATTGGGATTGTGCTGGAAGGACTGAAAGGTGCCACAGGCCGGTTCATCTTCATCTTTGACGGGAATGACAGAACACCGGACATCGTCAATGATTTTTCCACAAGGCATCCTGAAATCACGATACGACTGGAACAGCATAAGAAACGCCAGGGAAAGGGAAAGGCAATCATAGAAGGCTTTAGGATGGCCACCACTCCCGTGGTGGGCTTCATGGATGCAGACGGATCGACGGGTATGAAAGAGATGGAGCTGCTCATCGCCCGCATCAACGGGGCTGACGGGGCGATCGGATCACGCTGGCTTCCCGGATCCGATCTTCCCAGGTCCCAGGGGTTATCCAGGAGGATACAAAGCAGGGCCTTCAACCTGATCATAAGGCTCCTCTTCGGGCTTTCCTTTAAAGATACGCAGTGCGGGGCAAAAGTATTTAAAAAATCAGTAATTGATGCAGTACTCGAGGATATGGTCTCGGCCGGTTTTGAATTCGATGTAGAGCTTCTGTGGCGTCTATGCAGGAAAGGATATGTTATTGAAGAATGCCCAATCAGATGGAAGAACATGGGTGATTCCAAGGTCCGGGGATCCGATGCGACCGGGATGTTTGTCGGACTCCTGAAATTGCGCTTTCATAGGTGAAGAGATGGATAATGGGCCTTATGATATGAAAGGGGAGGCATTTCTCCTTTTCCAGGATGGAAGGCACGAAGAATCCTATACCTTGTGCAGGAATATCATAACCAGTGACGAGGATCCGTCAATCATGATTCTCTGCGCCGCAAATTTATTTCATATGGGGCGTTTGGACGAATCTGAAGCTTATTTTAAAGATTTGGTCTGTAGAATGCCCGATTCATCATATGTCCACAGTTACCTTGGAAAGGTTCTTGAAAAAAAAGGCGATGAACAGGCTATTGCAGAATATGCAAGGGCTGTTATACTGGATCCTGAAAATCAGGAAGCTTTACGCAGTTATGGCGCTTATCTCCTCTCCTCGGGTGATCCAAGGTCTGCCATAGCGGTGCTTCGCAGACTTTTTACGATGTCCGGGAGAGAGGATGACACACGCGCCCTCATTCAAGCCCTTCTGGATTCAGGAGAACCGAAAGAGGCACTTGAGATATATGAAAAATCGCGGGGCAAGGGCA
>Ga0307378_10002920_pt1 | contig 25498 bp, 25 predicted proteins | sample UN1MG_FD_202238 | JGI IMG/M metagenome (GOLD analysis project Ga0307378, IMG submission 202238) | Soil microbial communities from Risofladan, Vaasa, Finland - UN-1 | ecosystem: Environmental > Terrestrial > Soil > Coastal area > Acid sulfate soil | place: Finland: Risofladan, Vaasa | collected...
TTCTTCCGTCGTGAGCCGAACGATATATTTCTTGTTCATACCGATCCCTTTCAGAAAAATGATACTCTGAAAGTTGTATCGGCAATTCCCTCTCAACGGCTAAAATCAAATGTTATGAAGTACTAGGACGGTAGTGTGCCGATCGAATCTCCGTCAGTGGTCATACGTATTCAAAATGTACACCGATGAGCATGATAACAAGTTCATGTCAGGATACGAATACGAGAATTTGATGACAGGTCCCTCCGGATACAGCGGCGAAGGAAGTATAGACAGCCCAGACCATTCATGGCCGCTGATCCTGAGATCATATTACAGGGACGAGAAGCTGCTGTGCTGTCCTGCTGCAAATAAACCGCCCTTTACAGAACACGGTGAGAGAGAGCGCAGCGACACCGTTTTTTCCGCATGGGGACTCTGGATTTACTATAGAACCGAAAGCATATACGGAAGCTACGGTATCAACTCATGGCTTTTTAATCGAGGCGGTGAGGTTGAGCGCTGGAAAACCGTAGTTGCACGAAAAGCCGAAAGAATTCCGATGCTGCTCGATTGCTTCTGGTGTGAGGGTTATCCCAAGCACTACAATGAACCTCCAATTTCGCGAACATTCGGTTCCTTTGGCGACTCCGAAAATCACATGAAGCGGTTCTGTGTTGACAGGCACGACGAAAACACAAACGGCCTGTTTATGGATCTGAGCGTAAGAAACGTCGGAATTAAAGAGCTCTGGGAATTAGATTGGCACCGTGACTGGAACAGGGGAAACGCTCCCCCGCCTGTCTGGCCGGAATGGATGAGAGGTTTCAAAGAATACTGGACACCGTGATATTTCGGTGCACTTTCCGATAAATCTCTTCTGTTCTTACCTGCCGGTTTCTTTCTTTTCTTCTGCCAGGACGGCGAGGAGCCGGCTGCAGGTTTCGGGGGATAATTCGTGATATTCGGGCGGCGTGCTCACCTTCGGTTCATTGCTCGGCTGCTTTGGCGGAATGTCCGAGCGGTTCGGCAAATTGATTATGTCTAGGCACGCCTTGCGGGCGGTTTCCTCTTTGTCCGATTCTGTAAGCTGTACGAGCCTGGCTGCAGCCAACGTTTTGTATCGGGTGATGATAAGCTCGGTTTGGAGATTGAGCCATTGGAGGCGGCGGTTCAGCTCGGCCATAAACGCATCCTCGCCCAGCCAGCGGTTGAAGGTCTTTTGGCTCACGTTATGTTTTTCCAGTACGGCCTGCTCATCCAGCTCGCCGGCGAACATATCGTCCAGGACTGCGGATTGTCTTTTTGTCAAACGTAAGTTGTCAGGCATGTCTGCTGCTCCTGGAGATAAAGTATGTATAGCCGCGCCTATCGGAATACGATGGAAAGCCGAGGTCCAAATGTGGCATTACTGCAACCCTTGTGAGTTCTTTGGGGCCAGCACGTTAGGTGTTGCCGGGATTGTCCGGTCTGCTGGCAAGGAATTGTTCTGCAATGCGTGTTAAAGCCGCTGCATTTTGCGCGGCCCTGGTTTTTTCCTTTCCACTGCGGGCTGCCAGCGAAAGGGCCTCATTAACAATCTGCTGCTGCCTGTCGTCGAGGAAAAAGACGACTGGATTTGTAAAGGCCGCGGCGTCTATCTTGGCCGGCGCGCTGGGCAGCTTCAGGTTTGTCAATCGCTCAATCTGCTTTCTTGTGTGGGGGATGAGTCTGGCAAGTTCGCCGGTGTCGAGTTTCTTCTTCAATCGCTTGAGGAGCTCGAGCTTCTTGCCTAATTGGTCCGAGCCGCCGAGGCGGTTGAGCGTGGCCAGCAGTATGTCGGTCTGCTCGTCGTCGATGTCCCAGACGACGCAGTCGGCGGCTTTATGGCCGAGCTTAGCCAGGGCCTGACAGCGGTGGTGGCCATTGATGATTTGATAAAGACCGGGTTTGTTGGGGCAAGGCCTGACCACCAAGGGCTCGTATCGGCCTGTACGCTCTATATTGTGAAGGAGCTTTGCAAAATTAACCTTGCTCTGGCGGTTGGGGTTGTCAGGATGCGCAACGAGTTTATCCAGAACTATCGATTTAATCGCATTTGCCATTAGTGTCCTTTCCAACCAAGCACTTCTTTTCGGACTCCGTCCTTGTCGGTGACATCCAAGACCTGTCACCGGCCCAGGCAGCCGGCGGCGGTACTAATCCGGTCCGGCCTTACCCGCTGTCATTCTGATCGCGTTGAAGAATATCAAACCCACAGATGGGCTCTTCTTCCATTCGCCAGCCGGATGTTTCGCTTCTACGCTCGGTCCCTTGGGGACTGCGGAGGACGGCTCGCTTAACATGGCAATTCCATGCAGGTTATGAGCATAGCCTCTTAATGTGTCACCAGCTTTAACTTGGGATTGAACCAGATGTAATAGACAGGCCTTTCGGTTAGCCTGCTCAGCACGAATCGCGTCCGCTCGATGCCGGGCTTCATGTTGCGTTTTTCGCCGTAGCTGTGCAGAAAATTGACTATCTGGCCTTCGATGAATTCGGCCTTGTTCTTCGAGAGCTTGTCGAGCTTTCGCTGGACCTTTCGCGGGTCAATCAATTGTTGTTGTTCGATTCCAACCGTGCTGAGGGCCTCGGCAAGCTGGACGCACCTAAGCGGGATTTTGGCCGTGAATGGAGTCATGCCTGCTCTTTCGAAGAACGGGTTTACCAGTCCCATGACGGCCATCGCCTCAATGATAGGGACATTGATTTTCGGCATTGTTTCACGGACGATTCGACCGGCCAGTCCCAGCCCGCGAAATCTCGGCTCGATAATGACCCTGCTTATGCAGCGGATATTCTTGTTGATGACGGCCATTCGAGTTGTGTTGTCAAGGCCCGCGAACAGATTGTCCGTGGCGACGCTTCGCAGCTCAAGGCCGGGACTGGGCATCCGGTAGCCGATGACCCCGATTGTCGTGGCGCCGAAGCGCGCGGCCAGATTCTTGGCGGGCCTGATGACGAAGATTGAGGTAAACGCCGCCTCACGACTGTCGCGGTAGTGGAAATGTGCCAGCCTCTTGTAGTCTTCGAGGTCGCCGGGAGTGATACGCAGATTTCTGGTGACGCTGCAGGTTCGCACGTTCATCGCCTCTTGTGTCTGTAGGTGATCTCGGCGGGGCCGGAGAATTGTTTGACGATCAGCACGTCCGGCTCGAGGTCGAGCAAGGTGTCGTCGTGACTTGTTGCCAGGATAAATGTCACGCCGGTCCGCTTTGCAAACTTGTGAATGTTGTAGGCTATTACCGCGGCGGTAATGCGGTCGAGGTTCGAGCAGAATTCATCGGCGAAAACGAATTTCCTGCCCGATACCAGGGCCATCGCCAGTCGAAAACGGTACTTTTGCCCGTCGCTGAGGTGCGTCGGCTGATTGAGGACGCAGAAGACATCGTTGAGGCCCACCTTACTGAGTGTTTTGAGCCCCGCAAGGAAGTCGTCACCCACGCAATCGATCAGCGTTTTGTCGGGCGGCAGCTCTATTTCATCTATGTTTACCTTGTCGGAGGCGGGGATGCATTTCTCCAGCTCTCTCAGGATAACGCTCTTGCCGGCGCCCGAGGGTCCTGTGATGCAGACGATGTCGCCGGGTTTGATGTCAACTGTGCAGTGGTGGGTAAGGGGCTGGTCGGTGAGGCGCTCGGTCGTCAGGCCGAACATCCTCATTACGGCCGCGACCTTTTCGGTGACTTGTCCCTTCCAGGGAAAGGTTCGTGAAATGCTATATGTCGGCATATTGGTCCTTTCCATTTTTGCTCGCGTTATCAGCGGCCCGGGCGAGTCTTTGGACTTTCTTCACCATCTTTCGGACCTGATAGGACGTACACTCGCGCCTTACTGCGATTTTCCTGAGCGGCCAGCCGCGGATGAAGTGGTCCCTGGCCACCAGCAATTCGGTTCTGGTAAGCATCTGGCGGTTTCGCAAGCACATTATGTATTCGTTGCCGGTGAGTCGGGCTATCAGTCGGCGGATTCTTCGGGCAATGTTTGCCTCACTAACGCCCGCGAGCCGAGCGAGCTGGCGAAAACTGTTGCCGTTCTCGAGGTACATGGTCATCAGCAGCCTGTCCTTGCCACTAAGCAAGCCCACTCTGCTTCGCAGGAGCTCGATTCTGTCACGATAGGGGCTGTTTACGAGCGCAGCACTTTGAGGCGTGTTTTCATGAGCGGTTTCCACGGATGATCCTCCGGTTCTCGGTCAGTTGGTCCTGGCCTAGTGGGTGGGGTATGGTTGCCTTTATCCTCCGACCCTCGGGAAACTCGCCTTTGTGTGTTTTCGACGGTCAGCCCGAGATATCTTGATGCCTGAAAATATGAACCGGCACCCATTGAGAGCAGTCCCTTGAGCTTATTAGTTGCCACCGATTCTTGATTTTTCTGCTGAAAAGGCATTTATGTAGCCTTCCGCATCGCACTGTGGTTCAATATTCGCACAACTGGTTGATATTTTAACAAACAATACAACAAAGTCAAGGGTGTTTTTCATTTTTTTCTAAATTTTTTCAGATTTTCTTAACTGCTGAACTGCGAGCAGTTAAGCAGGTAGTTGATGTTGTCCGAGCGAGCTTGATTATTGTTCGGTTCAGGCGGTGAAAGCGACCGGATTAGGCTTTCGTGGGATGGCAAAAAGTTTCAGAAATGCGCAGGGATTGTAGGATTTTATGCTTGACATTGTTCGCAGGTGGTGCTACACGGGCTCATAAGTGGTAGAGAAAGCAATCGTGTCTGCTTGATTGCGGGTGTAGTTTGCCAGCCTTGTGGGGTCCGCACCCGAAGCTGGGGCATCAGGGAGGGTGTTACAGCGGCCGGTGGCAGAGGAGAAGAGTCCTGGTGAGGAGAGGTTACAGGTTGTTTCGTGAAGTCGTCGGTGTTTCAATCTGCGGGCGGAAACCGTCTGCGGCGGTGACGGGCCGTCTGAGTATTTTTGTAAGTGTTTTGTACGCGCGGCCTTGGCGGAGAAGCTGTGCGCCGCGCGTGGGCGAAGACAACGCAATGAGCTTGTGGGCTCCGGAAAGGGGGTGTGGATGGTTAGAGTCGGTTGTAGTTCCAAAGGGAGTGTGTACTTTGTAACGGAGTGAAAGAGCGGTAAAGCGGTGGTAAGTAACCACCGGGCAAGAACAAGAGTCTTTTCTTGGAGGATTATCAGATGCAGATGAAGAAGCTATTGACAATTTGTTTTGTGGCGGCATCTCTGTTTGCCGCCAGCAGCGTGGTGCAATCGGCTACATTGGAGGTGAGGCTGCCGGGCGGGACGGGCGCACTCGGCGACGTCTATACCAGCATCCAAGCTGCAATAGATGACGCAAATGATGGTGACACTATTATAGTCCATGCGGGGACATATGATGAGCGGATAATAGTTGATAAGGCTATTACACTACAGGGGGCGGGAAGTGCAACCACTACAATCGATGGCGGTGGCGGCTCAGGTAGTAATGTCACGGTGGTGTACATTACTGCTGCCGGCGATGTGACATTCAGTGGTTTCACAGTCAAGAACGCCCCGATTACCCTGCCAGGTGATTTAAGATTCGGGATCCTTACAAACTCGCCCGTTTCAGATGTGACCTATACCATCTCGAATAACAAGGTAATTGGAACCAACGACCCAGATGCGGAGGAGGACTATGGAATCTATGGTCGCAATGGGGGAAAGGAAAACCTGGTGATTACAAATAACCAGGTCACGCAGACCGGCGCGAACAATATCGTCATCGAAACGCATCAGGGAACAACAGATATAAGCTACAACACTCTCGATGCCGGCTGCTATGGTGTTGATGCCATTTTCGTGATGACCCATTCTGGAAAGGATGTTGCCAATCTCCAGAAGGTCGCTCACAACACGATCGATATGGGAACCGGCTCAGGCACCTCTTCGGCGACAGGCATTACCTTTGCTGCTGTTGCCGCTTATTATGGTGTTTCTCCGGCCCGTTTCCTGGACCACAGCATCGAGATAACGAATAACAACATATCTAACCTGAGTGTGAATCGGCGGGGTATCGGTTTCTGGAACGATGCTGCCGTCGGTTCCGAGGGCGACATTGTTTCTCCGTTAGTTTCGAACAACACTATTACAGGGGCATCAGGTGATGTGTCAGCAAGCATGGGAATCGATACTATCGGCCTTGTGACTGACGCAAACGTTGCCAACAACACCGTTACGGGTGTTGACTACAGCTTTAAGGAAAGAGTCTGGAGAGACAATGTTGCTGCCGGCACGCAGCTCAACCTCAACTGCTTCTCCGGCAACAGCGGTGGCGTCCTCACAGAGAGAACTACGGGCGTACTCAATGCGGAGCGCAACGCGTGGGGTGATGCCAGCGGGCCTCATCACCCTGTGACAAACACGGGGGGGCTGGGCGACGAGGTCTCGGACGGCGTGGCATATTATCCATGGTATCCGGACTGCGACTTCACGACCCCCGTTTACAAGCCGGTTCACAATGTCACCATCAACGCCTATTATGACACGATTCAGGGCGCGATAGACGAGGCAAGCGATGGGGACGAGATAACTGCCGATCCTATTACCTACAACGAGTCTGTTACCATCGACGTGGATAACCTTACCATTACCGGTATTGAAGGTTCTCTGCCGACAATTACCGGCGGTGTTACGTTAGCCGGCTTGAGCGGCCTGACTTTGGAGAACTTCGTCATTACCGGCGACGGCGGCAGCAACTCCGTTATCCGCATGACGGGCGCCGTGACGGACCTTACCCTGGATAACTGTGTCCTGGACGGCGAGAACGTCTCCGGACGCATGGGTCTTACTGGCGGCCAGCTTGAGGGCGACGTGACTATCACCAACTGTGAACTCAAGAACCTCCTCGGCTGGGCTGTTCTTGACAGCAAAAGCGGCAGCGGTGGCGACGGGTCGGCGATGGGTACGGTCACATTTGCCGACAACAATATCCATCACTGCAACGGGTCTATCGTGTTCCGCGGCCTTTCGAGCGACCGCACCGATGTCGTGAATGCCTACGGCAACACCTGGAACTCTATCGGTGGCAACAACGCAGAAACAGGCCAGCAATGGGCGGCGCTGGAGATCAACCGTGCCGTGGCCGCGAACGTGTACGGCAACACGATTAGCGGTGTTTCCGAAGGCGAGTGGGGCGAAGGTCAGGCCCTGCAGGTATGGGACATCGATACGCTCGATGTGTACGATAATACGCTGACGGGCAACTTTCAGGGGATTTATGTCCACGGCAGCGACCCAGCGTACGGCGGGTCGCTGGCAGTTCCCGGCGGCGCAATCTACTGCAACAGCATCAGCGGCAACAGCGACTACGGGATTTCTGTGGACCCGTCTGCCGTCGGTGGGCCGTTAAATGCTGAGTTGAACTGGTGGGGCGACACCAGTGGACCGAGCGGCTCAGGCGGTGGAACGGGCGACGCGGCATTGGGTGATGTTGACTTCTTCCCGTGGCTTCTGAGCACCGACTGCAACGATCTTACCGAGGTGGTCGCCGACTACGTGGTTGACGATGACTGGGAAGGTCTGCCGGATTGGTCAACGGTTAGTGTGGGCGGTGTGGATTATTACATCGGCCTGAATGCCTTTGACACCATTCAAGGCGCGATCGACGCCGCCAGCGATGGAAACAGCATCAGCGTTGCTGCCGGTACTTACAATGAGGCTGTTCTGATTGGTAAGTCTCTGAGTATTCGAGGGGCAACCGCTGATTTGAACAAGAACGGCTATACGGTTCCGGCCGGTTACGCGTGGGATGATACGGTTGAAAGTATTATTAACCATCCGAATCCCAGCGGCGGCTATGTAACTATCGTGGATATTTACGATGTTAACGACGTTACCTTTGAAGGATTTGTTGTTCAGGAGCTTAATGCAGAAGGCAACAAGAATTCTTCGCTGGTTCGTGTTTATGCTGTTACCCATGAGATTTCCAATATCAAGGTCAGAAACAATGTTATCGGCGGCAATACCAATGTAGCTGCCCAGGACGGTGCACAGGGTCGTATGGGGCTGTATATTGTAAACCACCCATACAGTGACAAAGGCGTTGTAAACAGTACCTTCTCCGGCAACAAGATTTTCGACTGCAAAGGCAACGGCGACAACATCTTCATCTGGTCGTCTTACTTTGCTTACGGGGCGCCTGGTCCTGCTTCGATGAGGGGTACCGTCATAGAGGATAACGAGATTTATGGAAGTCACCGCGCAGGCATTGAAACTGCAGGCGGTTATGCCGACCTGACCATTCGACGCAACACGATTTACGGTAACACCGGCCTGATTTCAGACGATCCGAATAACCTCAAATACGGTAACGGAATCCTCCTTATCAGAGGAAGCAGTGACAAGTTGGGCGGAGCAACAACCGCTTACGGCCCGGTGAACCTGACAATCAAGGGTAACGAGATTTTCGGCAATGAGAAAAACGGCATTTATTCAGGGCCTATTCTCAGCGGCGTCTCAGTAACCGGCAATGCCATGTACGATAATGGCTGGGACGCTGTCCGTGTCGATTTGGAAGGTACCTATTGGAATCCCACCTTTGAGCCCGAGCCCAATGACTGGTCCTGTTATGATGCAGTTTGGGACGTCGAAGTCAGCTTTAATAATCTGTTCGACAACGGTTCCGGCGTTAGAGTTGTGGGAATCCCAACTAACGGCTTTGTTGTTGACGCCACCTACAACTGGTGGGGCGATGTAAGCGGACCGGCAGACCCGTGCGGCACGAGCGAGACGGACGGCGTGGACTGCCACGATGTTTCGACGGTCAAGAATGCCGACGGTCTGGGCGATGCGGTGACTGCGGACGTGGAGTACTGTCCGTGGCTTGTCGCGCCGCCATCGAGTTCGAATAATCCGCTGCCCGCCGGGGACCTTAACTTCGACGGCTGTATCAACTGGCTCGATCTTGCCGCTTTGGCCGAGGGCTGGCTGGATGGCTGCGAAGAATAGAAAGGCTGCACCGGGGCTGTTGATTTTTTGAGGCCCCCCGTATGCAGGGTTGATTGAAGTATTAGTTTTGAGAACGGCTGACAGGGGCGTCGGGCTGGCTCCTCCACCCGGCGTCCCTGTCAATTGGCGAAGGCTGGCAATTCTCGTATAAGGTTGTTTTGCGGCAGGAAGGCGTATATCTGGACGAGGGCCTGTTGGCCGGACGATGAAAGCGTATTTGGGATTGGAGTTGCGGTTTTTGACGCTTTGTGTAGCTTATTATCGGTACGGACGTTCACAGATTGCTGTCAAAGCCAGCAGGAATCGCGTACAATAGCAGTTTGTCTCGCGTCTCAAGGTTTTGTTTTGGGTGCGTGTCGAGCATTACAAGGCTAAATGACTGGTTGGCGCGACGTGAAATCTACGGAAGAAGAGATGGCAGATACCAACTTAAGTATTCAGCTAACTGAAAAATCGCGGGCGGTTGACAGGGTACTGCGGGATCTCTTGGTCGCCAGGCAGATATACAGCGAACTGAACGAGGCGCTGCGTTATACGCTGGAGGCGCCGGGCAAGCGGATACGTTCGGCGCTGGTGCTGTGGTGCTGTGAACTGGTCGGCGGCCGGACCAGTTACGATGCGGAGATTGCGGCTGCGGCGGTTGAAATGGTTCACACGTATTCGTTGGTGCACGATGATTTGCCAGCGATGGATAATGACGATCTTCGCCGCGGGCTTCCCACATGCCATAAGGCTTTTGATGAGGCGACGGCGATTCTTGCGGGCGATGCACTTCTGACGCTGGCGTTCGAGGTTCTTGCCGAGGAGATTGCCGAGCCGGCTAGGGCGGTGACGCTCATCAGGCACCTCGCAGAGGCGGCGGGGCCCAGCGGTATGATTGCGGGCCAGATGGCTGACCTGAGAGCGGAGAACGGCCAAGGCAATCGGGAGTTGCTTGAATATATTCACACGAACAAGACAGCCAAGATGTTTCGCTGCGCCGCTGCGATGGGTGCTATTTGCGGGGGTGCGGATGAAAGCCAATTGAAAAGCCTGGAGGAGTACGGTCTGAGGATTGGGCTGGGGTTTCAGATTGCCGACGACATTCTTGACGTAAGTGCCACGAGTGAACGTCTGGGCAAGACCGCGGGCAAGGATGCAAAGGCGGCCAAGTGTACTTACCCGGGGGTGGTAGGGATGGAGGAATCAATACGATTGTCCAAGAAGCTTGCGGATGAAGCTATTGCAGTGCTGGCGCCTTTCGGGCGGAAGGCCGACACCCTCAGGGAATTGGCAGTGGTGCTGCTTGAGAGAACGAGGTAAGGGGTCTTTCGACAGCGCTGCTGTGGTTCCGAATAGAACTGGTCGGGTCGGGGTTGTGGTTCCTTATTTGCTGTCGCCAATCTCCATCAGGCAGACATCCGGTGACCGGCAGCGAGGACACTTGACTGATCCGACGGGTTTGCCGCCGGAGCCCGCGGCATTTCGCCTGAGAATTCGGCCGGTGCTTTCGACCTTCAAGTATTTCTCGGCGGTGTAAATGAAGGTCGTCTTACAGGCAAGACATTGCATAAACCACCCGACCAATATCTTCGCATATTGCATAAGCCCTGAACTTTCAAGCTCAACTGGTAGACGCCCATTGTCACCCGCGCCGGACATATTTCTTTAGCGGTTTCCATTTGTCACAAATGCGGCGCTTTATGACCATGCGAGGAAGCCGCTCTCTCCGGTGAGAATGACAAGTCTCGGCGAGTCACCGCTGGGGGCGACTAAGGCTTGTTGAAGACATATTTGTTGGCCACTCTGGCAACGACAACGATTGTGCCGATAGGTACGTCGCCCGCGGGATTCAAAAAGTCATCGCTTAGGTCCACCGCTTCAAACTCCGAGCCGATCTCAACCGGCAGTGACCCCGGCGTCCCGATTTCAACCATGCGTACCTTGTAAACATTGTGCGATACCAAGCTCTTGACCTTACAAGTGAAACTCTCGGCCCTGGCACCTGGTGAAACCACGCCCTGTACTTCCTGCATCTGCTGCTCTTTCATGTTCTTTGTCCTTTCTTCAATGAGCCCGCCCTTTGTTTTTTGCGAGTTCGGGCACCAAAAGGATGGACCACATGTCCTTCCATAATTGGAGCAACTTGCGCGTTTGTGTTGAAAAAACGGGGTAGGGTGCTTGCACTTTCGGGGACAACCTGTTATCCTGTAAAAAGTTAGAAATTTTTTGAAAATTCTGATTTTTGCTCTTGTCGTACCTGCGATTCTGGTTGAGAGTTTGCATCTTATTTTGTACAATGGTAGTTTCCAATGGGCGGGTTATTGGAACAAGTAAGCGGTCCCGACGACTTGAAGAAGCTGACGGTGGGTCAGCTCAAGGTATTGGCCGAGGAGATCAGGCAGTTCATCGTCGAGTCGGTCAGCAGGGGCGGCGGCCATCTGGCCAGCAATCTCGGAGTGGTTGAGCTTACGTTGTCGCTACATTATGTCTTCGATTTCAAGAGCGACAAGCTGCTCTGGGACGTTGGACACCAATGCTACGCGCACAAAATCGTCACCGGAAGAAAGGAGCAGTTCGCGCATCTGCGCAAGGCGGACGGAATAAGCGGGTTCCCGGACCCGTCGGAGAGTATTTACGACCAGTTTGTCGTGGGCCATGCCGGCACAGCCATTACGACCGCCATCGGAATAGCCCTGGGTCAGGACCGGCTGGGAAGAAAAGATAGGGTCGTGGCGGTTGTCGGAGATGCGAGCATCGTTAACGGCGTTTCTTTCGAGGGGCTCAACAGCCTTGGCCTTGTCAAGAGACAATTGCTCATAGTTCTTAACGATAACTCCATGGCGATTGATGCCACTCAGGGAGCGGTGGCCAAGTACTTTTCGAAAGTGCGGCTGAGTCAGACTTATGAGGATTTGAGGAAGACAACGAGGAGTATTTTGGAACACATGCCGGTTATCGGAAAAAGCGTTGAGGAGGCTATCGAAAGGATAAAAAAGAGTATTCGAATGGCGCTGCCCGCGAGCCAGATGTTTGAGAGCTTAAATATTCCATACTTTGGTCCAGTTGACGGCCACGACGTTGGCTCGCTCATTCAGTTATTCAAAGCACTGTCGCATTTGAATCACCCTGCAATACTGCACATTTATACGAAGAAGGGCAAGGGCTTTGTTCCCGCCGAAAAGGATGGGCGCAGGTATCATTCTACGGGGCCTTTCAAGATCAACGGGGATGTTGCCGGCGTCGATGCCGAGAGAAAGAGCTTTACCCGGATGTTTGGTGAGTCTTTGGTAAAGCTTGCCGAGAAGGACGAGCGAGTGATTGCCATTACGTCGGCGATGTGCGACGGGACCGGCCTGGGAGAATTCCGTCGGCGATTCGGCGACAGGTTCTACGATGTTGGGATAGCCGAGAGCGCGGCGGTGGATATTGCTGCGGGACTGGCCAAGGCTGGCCTTAAGCCGGTAGTGGCCATTTACTCAACCTTTTTGCAGCGAAGCTTTGACCAGATATTGCAGGAAGTGGCTTTGCAGAATCTGCCGGTTGTTTTCTGTCTGGACCGGGCGGGGCTGGTGGGCTCTGACGGACCGACCCATCATGGCCTGATGGATATCGGTTTTTTGAGGATGATGCCCAATATGGTTTTGATTTCTCCTGCCGATGGTGTGGAGTTGGGCGGGGCACTGGAGTTTGCACTTCAGCATGATGGGCCGGTGGCGATTCGGTATCCGAAAGACGTTGTGCCCGAGCCCAAATATGTGCGAGCGGCATCGGCAAAGCCCTTCAGACTGGGCGAGAGTGTTTTTGTCAAGAAGCATAAGAATTCAGTGGTGGCGATTGTCAGTTACGGAAGTGTCTTGAAAGAGGCGTTGGAAGCTGCCAGACTGCTGGCCAGAGATGGTATCGGGGCCGACGTGGTAAATGCGAGGTTCGCAGCCCCCATCGACGAGAAGATTGTCTCTTTGCTGGCGGCGGGCAAATGTATGATAACGGTTGAAGACCATGGTGTGGCCTGCGGCTTTGGGGCGGCTGTCATGGAGGTTGCGGCGGCGACCTTGAAGAGGCCCCTGGAAGGACCGATATCATTAGTTGGAGTGCCGAGAAGTCTTGTGAAGCACGATTTGAGGCCTCGGCAGCTTATGAAAGTCGGGGTGAATGCCGATAAGATTGCAGAGCTTGCAAGAGAAATGTTGCGCCTGGCCCAATCGCCCTGACGGTTCACTTACAAGGAAAAGGGTTTCAAGAGAGGAAAGGTGGGAGAATGGCAAAACGACGTTTGCCGAGGTTAGTGATTTTTGGTGACCCGAAGAAGGGCAATGTAAGTGCAGCAGTTGAGGAATTTGCTGACTTTGCGAAGGATAGGGTCGAGATCATAGCCAGGTGCGTGATAGATGAATGCACGGTTGACATGTTGAAAGATGCTGACTTTGCCGTGGTATTCGGGGGCGACGGCACGATTATCTCTGCCGCGAGGCAATTGAGCGAATGCACCGTTCCGGTGATAGGTGTTAACCTCGGCAAATTAGGGTACTTAGCCGAGTTTAGTATCGAGGAACTCAAGGAGCTCTTTGAGCGTATAATAGGTGGAAAGACGATCATTGAAAAGAGAATGATGCTCACGTGCAGGATTTCGAGCGGCGGCCGAGAGGAATTCCGCTCGGCGGCCATTAACGATGTTTTCATAAACGCGGGCCCGCCGTTCAGTATGATTGAGCTGCAGATATCGGTTGACGGTCAGCCTCTTGCCAGTTGTGTAAGTGATGGTCTGGTAGTTTGTACGCCTACCGGTTCGACGGCGTACAATCTTTCGGCGGGAGGGCCGATACTGGCGGACAATATGGAAGCCGTGGTGATTGCGCCGATCTGCCCTCACTCGCTGAGCTTCAGGCCGATCGTAATTAGCGCCGATAGCCGCGTGGAGGTTCGCGGCATTCAGTTGAATGAAGGTACGACGGTGTCGGTGGACGGGCAGATTTCGCATAAGCTGGTGAATGCTGACGTGGTGAGAATCGAGAGGCACCGAGGCGACTTCCTGGTGGTGAATAACCCGGTTCGGACTCAATGGGACGCGCTTGCAACAAAGCTGAGTTGGGCCGGAAAACCGAAATACAAGAGCTGAAGTGGTTTATTGGGTGTACCTGCTTTGGAGCGGTACCTGGTGTTATGAAGATTGGACGACTAATTCTGGCGGCAACGGTTGTTGCGGCTGCTCTGTCAGAGATTGCTTTGGGTATAGAGAACCCTGCGGGGTTGGCGACTGTTCCGCCGAGCAGCATCCGCAGCGGTCTGGTCCCCAGCCCTAATCCGATAAACACGAGCGGCAACCTGCTGATTACAGGTAACGTCGGGGGCGACAAGCACTTTCGGGGTGTTGTGCCTTATCGAGCAACTTCGGATTTCTCGGGGTCACTCGGCTCTGCATCGCTCGACTCTTTTCTGAGGCGTTCTTATATTCCGAGCGGCTTTGATCTTTATACAAGGACTTACCAGCCATATTATTCACCTTCACGAACGATAACGACAGCCGGCGTCGGTCAGAGTGGAAGTGGAATTGGCAGATTATCAGCCCAGAAGGTTAACGATCGTGTCGGCGACGGCCTGAGTGTGTCTTCTATGTCTGGTGGACAGTTGGGGCTTTCGGAAGGATTGTCTTTGCCAGAGGAGGCGGTGTCTTACAGCATTAGTGGCGTTGCACCAAGTACGGCACCAGGAAGCGGCAAGATTACTCTGCCGGGTATTGGTACGCCCAGCGACCTCGAAGAATCAGCAGACGCCATGTCCGGACGATTTGACATAAGCAGGGTTTCAAGGCCACCTGTCCCGGACGGCTTGTCGCTTGAGGAATTGAGCAAGAGTTCTCTTCCCGCAGATTTTCGGGAACAGTTGAGGCAGGTACCCTCAGAGGTAGTGTTCGGACGGGAGATTCCCAACCTAGATGAGCTGCCTGGTGCGGGGCGGCAGGACAGAGGAAGGACGCAGGGGCTTGAGAGGGTGGAGGCGAGCAGGGGCGATGGACTTCTTGAGTTGCCGGGCGGCGAAGATGTGATGCCGGCAGACGACTCAGTTATTGTCGGAGATGGGAGGGTCGCGAGTGTTCCCGAAGCGCAGAGGCCGGCGTACCAGACCGACGGACTGTCGGCCTTCGGTTTTGGGCCAGAAGAGCGGAGCGCTTTTTGGACAGAAGCGGAGGAGGCTGCGGTGCGAGCCCGGGGCGGTGATTTCGAGCAGCCGAGAGCGGTGATAACAGATTTTGGAAAGGGTATTGACCAGGCGGGTCAGTTGGGTAGCGAGACATACCTTTCAAAAGGCGGGCGCAGTGGCGGGGCGCCGGGGACGGTTACTCGGCATAAATATCAAGACCAGGCAAGAGAGATTTTGGGTCCGCGTCACAGCGTTGCTTCGTATTCGAGAGAGAAGTTCGAGCAGTATATCCGGTCGGCGGATGACTATCTCAAGCTGGGCGAATATTATCGTGCGGCGGATTCGTATTCGCTGGCTATGATTTATGAGAAGGATGATCCGACGGCCTATGCGGGCAGGGGCCATGCGTTGTTTGCTGCGGGTGAATATATCAGCGGCGCTCTGTTTATATCGAGGGCTTTGGAGGCTTTCGGTGGTGGTGCAAAAGCGGGGGCCGAGGGCCGGCAGCAGAAGGATGCGACATCGGCGCTGATTGCCTTGAGGGGCAACTTCAGTGCTATTGATAAGGATGATATCGAGAAGAGAATCGTCGATGCGGAGCAGTGGCGCAAGACCAGCGATGTGGGTGAGCTGCATTTTCTGCTGGCTTACATATATTATCAGGTGGGCAGAGCCGAATTGGCCAAAGCAGCTATTGAAAAGGCATACGAGAAGATGCCGAAAGCACCGGTGGTAATTATGCTCAAAAGCGTCATCGAGTCGGCTGCCAACCGCGGCAGCAGCCCGACGGGCGCGCCACAGGATCCGGGCCGGTGATAGAGGTGTGCCGCCACAAGCTAATTACTTTCCGCACTGTCTCGACCGTACTTTTTCAGAAACCAGCCGTTTACGTAGACTAAGACATATTCTTTGTGCCCCGTATCAACATAAACTGTCATCCTTCGGTCGGCCAGCAACGCCGGAGCCTGCCCACCGGCAGGCAGAGGCGCAGGCGTTGCAGACTTCGGCGAGCTCAGTCGAGCCGTAGTGTCTTTATTGTTCTCTGTTATAGTATTGTTATTAGTAGTTGCGCATTTTTGGGGAAGTCGAAACGCAGATTTGATGAAGTGAGTTCCGCATTTTGATGAGGTGACCTGATCATTTTGAGTAAGTGAACCGGATGAACTGACTCCCTTTTGCCTGTCCTCTTGCCGGCATTGTTCGGCCGCCGTCCGCACGTCCGGGTGTGAGCCGCCCGGCAAGTCTGAGCGACCGGGGCCTGAAATTCGTTTCTTCACTTGGGCTTATCTGGGACGGGACCGACGTTCTTTCAGTCTCTCTTCAACCTTACTGAAACCGCACTGTGAGCACCGGTCATAATAATCGGGTCCTTTCCAGCCCGCCTCGAAGATAAGCCCGCAATTGTCGCACTCGATCGCCCTGTATGCAGTCTTCTGCCCACACTGTTGGCAAACGAGTGGAGGGGGCGTCCGCGAATCCGGATGTTCCTTAACATAGTCTTCGGCAACCGCGTGCCACTGGTTCAGGTTGATTTGATATATGGCACCACACTCACGGCACATTATCCATGCCATAAGTTCTCCGCGACCATCTTGTCTCGGTTCGAGATACTCGCCCTTTATCGCAGGCAGCACGCCGTAGAAGCCACCCTCCGGCCCATTGCAATCGAAGTAGTATATCGGCTGAACATAGTCCTGCTTCTGAGGAGAGGTATAATATCTAAGTGTTATTTCCTTCACTTTGCCCGAATCACCGTTCATTAGCAATCCCTTACCCTGTTGGAGTTCCGCCAGCGCCTCTTCTGGAGACTTCACCGGGTACGGCCTGTATGGAATAAGTTCTTGCCACGCCTTACGCACGCCCACTACCTCACCGCCCAACCCTATACGGACTAAGATTTGGGCGCCGGCTCCCCAGGTCTTACACCCACCAATCAGTCGCCCAAAACCCACCGACATTACTCCCGAACCCGAAATATTATCGGCAACACCCCTCAAGTACGCATCCGGCTCGAGCAAATGGCCAGTCTTCAGGTATTCCTCAGCAATCCTTCCGCATTCTTCTTTCGAAGGATACTTGTCCTTGACCCACGTTTCCGGGCTGTCCTCTCGGATTCTGCTGATTTTGTCAGTGTTAAATGAACCGTTCCCAGGATCGACGTGAAATAAATGAGTGGAGCTTCTCAGCCAATAGAAACCCCGACCGTCGGAGCGGGTTATCTCAGCATCTGCAGGCATGCCAAAGTGTTTGCGAGCAAGTTCGCGCACATATTCTTCCGTAACGGCTGGGTTCCCTACCTGATACACCCTCATCGTCTCTGGTAAGTTGGGAAACGGACCCTCAAAAACCAGCTTTGGTTCGGGATAGTGCGGCCCATCAAAATCAAAGGTATACGGCAGCTTCTCCAGAGCGTCAACTCCCAGATGTCCATCCTGAGTCACCATCGGTCGTCTGAGCCCAGGTAGTCGGGCTATGATTATCCACGCCGCAAGTCCAATCCCTCCGGCCGCTACTATGATAGCCCAAACATGGCTGCGTCTCATCGTATTGCTCCCACAATTCTGCTCGGTAGAGTATGCCACGGCTCTGGAGTATATCTGCTTTCCGGCGGGTAGGCAAGTCTGGACTGAGGTGGTTGCGGCGTGGCGGAGGGGGGAAGTGGGGGGTAGTTTCAATCAAAGGCGCAGGTACTTAGCAGGTAAAAATCGGAAAATAGAAAAGAATTTTTATTGGCTTTGCGACAACGACTTAGGGCAAGAATTGTCGGCTGAAAAAACGGATTTTTCGACACAAATGCGCAAGTTGCTCCAAAGGTAGAAGGACCGACAAGAAGGCAGTCGGTTGTGAAAGTGAATAACAAAGAATGGCATCTGTGTTTTTGCGGTCGATGCCAGTAGACAGCGGATGTGTTTGGAAGCGCGATATGGGATTTGAGCTTGATATATTCAGGGACCCGCAACTCGAGGCGGACTATGTGGAGTGGCTTGTTGATGAGCGGTCGGTGGATGTCCAGGCGCATTTTGCGAAGCTGTGGGAATACTACGCAAATCCTGTTTATGATGTCTGCGGGACGGGGGCGTTCGACAGGAAGGTGAACGAATCGGGCCGATGCTATGTGCAGGCGCAGGAGTGCGGGCTTCCGGCGAGGATAACGGGGTTCGTGCACTCGGCGGATGCGGGTATTCTCGGGGCCAGAAGCGTTCGCGAGGTACAGCGCAAAGAAGTGGTGATTGAGAACGATATCGCGTGGCGGGTGAACGCGGCGGTGGACTTTTTGTTCGGCAAGCCTGTTAGTTTCGTTTCCAAGTCGCCGAAGAGCCAAAAACGTGCAGAAATTGGATCGCTATTAAGGGCACTGTTCGAGGCTAACGGCGGTGTGGTTTTCTTTCAGGATATGGCGGTGCTCGGAAGTGTTTACGGTTTTGTTGATTGTCTTGTCAGGCCTGGCAAAGAGATCTTAGAAAGATTCATTTCCTCCTCCTCCCAGATCCTCCCTCTTGAAGATGTGCAGCAGTTGGTACGAACAATCAGCCTGGAACTGATAGAAGCACCAAGAGCACTGCCTGTTCTGGAAGAAGGCGACTACAAGCAAATCAGATATTACGTGCAGCATTTCTACCAGAAGAGGAACGCTCTGAGTAAGAAGCGGTCTTTTCTGTCGAGGCTTCTTTCGGGTCTTTCGCAGGGCGGCAGCGTGCAAAGCGGGCGAGCGGGTGACAATTGCGAGACCGTCGCGGTTACGGAGATTATTTCCGAGACGGCGTGGCAGAGATATGAGAACAAGGAGCTTGCGGCTGAAGGTGAGCTGCCGTGGGGATTTCTGCCGGTGGTGCACGTGCAAAATATTGCGCAGCCTTACTACTACGAGGGGATAAGCGAGGTCGAGCCGTTGATGCCATTGCAGGACGAGTTGAACACTCGGCTGAGCGACCGAGCGAGCAGAATCACGTTCCAGTCGTTCAAGATGTACTTAGGTAAGGGGATCGAGGGTTTCGAGGACAGGCCTATTTCGCCGGGGCGGATGTGGTGCACGGACAATCCGGAGGCGACGATTCAGGAGTTCGGCGGGGATGCGGAGATGCCGAGCGAACAGATGCACATCGCCGAGATTAGAGAGGCGATGGACAAGACGAGCGGGGTGACGCCTCTGGTGGCGGGAGTGTTGAGGAGTAAGCTCGGCAACCTTACGAGTGCGGTGGCGCTTAGGCTGACGCTCATGGGGATGCTTTCGAAAACTGAACGAAAGAAGTTCACATACGGCGAGGGGCTTAAGCACATCTGCAAGATGGTTTTGGAAATGCTTGATAAAGCCGGCATCTACAAAAGCAGCAGCGAAGATCGGGAGGTCGAACTTATTTTCCCGACTCCTCTGCCTGAAAACATGATGGAAAAGCTGAAAGAAGCACAGATGAAGAAGGAGCTTGGGGTTTCGACTGAGCAGGTGCTCAGAGAATTGGGTTATGATACCGACGGGGACAATAGCAGTTCTGATCAGGAGGTAGTATGAGTCCAATCGATAGAGAAGAGGACGTTTTGTCAGAAGACACAGAGGTCCGTAGTGACGGTGACGGCTTGAAGCTTGTGCCGGTGGCCGAGTCAATCCGCTATCGCAGGAGAGCACAGAGCGCGGAGAAGAAAGTTGAGGCTCTGGCTGAGGAACTGGCGGAGGCGAAGGCGAAGGCATCGGAAATGGCGGAGCAGTTGAGCACCAGCCAAACCGAGCAGGAACTGACAAGAAAATTGGCAGCGGCGGGGACGGCGGATATGGAGACGGCGATTCTGCTTGCAAGAGCCAAGATGGGGACCGGAGGACAAGCGGACTTAGATGGTGTGGTTGAGCAGTTGAGGAAGGAAAAGGGATATTTGTTCGCGGGTGAGCGGCAAGCGGCCGCGACGGCGACAAAGACGGCAGGCGCCAAAGACCGGATGCAAAGCAGCCAGGCAATTCTGGAAAGGGCGGCCAAGAGGGCTGCGACGACGGGTAACCGGACAGACTTGCAGGAGTATCTGAGGCTGCGGAGAAGCTTTGTTTGAGTTGAAGTAAAGAAGCTGACAGAAGCGGAAATCGAATATAAGGGGATAAATAAATGGCTTTTACTGGAAAAGCGACATATTCAGCGGGCACGACTCTGCCGGAACTGGCCGAGGACGTGTCGGATTTGATTGGAATCATCTCGCCCTACGAGACTCCATTGTTGGATGCCCTTGGCGATCCGATGCGAGAGGCGACGAGCACGCATCACGAGTGGCTCGAGGATGAGCTACTGCCCAATAAGGATGCTATCAATGACAGCACATATACGGACCCGGCTGCCGACACCGATTTTGTAGTTGATAATGGCAGCAGGTTTCGGGTGGGCGACCAGGTTCAAGTCGAAGGCAGCGAGGAATTGATGCTCGTCACGGGTATCAACGGCGAAACTTTGACGGTGGTTCGCGGTTATGCGGGGACGACCGCGGAGGACCTGGCCGATAATCAGGTAATCAACATTCTTGGCAATGCAGCGCTCGAAGGGGCGGACACACCGAGCGTGAGGTTTACCAATCGCAGCAGGTGCGGCAACTACACGCAGATATTCACTGCGACGGTGGAGGTGAGCGGGACGGACATGGCGGCGAGCCAGTTGGGGCTTGCTGACGAGATGGACTATCAAAAACAGGAACGTCTGCGCGAGATGATTCGTGATTTGGAGAACACGGTCGTAAACGGCGGGCTGCCCACGAGCAATCCGGAAGGCAGCGGCACGGTGCGGCGGTCCATGAAAGGGACCATCCAGCACCTTTCGACTAATGTTTTCCACACGGGTGACTCAGGATTTCCAAGTGGGACGGATCTTGACGAGACCAAAGTGAATTACGTGCTCAGGAAGATCTGGGACAGCAGCAACGGCAACGTGGATTTGATTATCGTGGGCGGCTTTCAGAAGCGAAAGATAAATGGCTTCACGAGCGGGAGCCGGAGCTATGCCGCCAACGACACCACTTTTACGGACATGATAAGCATTTACGAAAGTGATTTCGGGATTTGCAGGATTGTCACGACACGGTGGATGCCCCAGGATGCGGCTTTGTTCCTGGATTCGTCTCGCGTGAATGTGCTGCCATTGGCGGGGCGCAGTTTTCATTTCAAGCCTTTGGCGAGCGGCGGTGACTATGAATGCGGTGAACTCATTGGCGAGTACACGGTGGAACTGAAGAATGAGGCGGCGCACGGGCTTATTCGTGATTTGAGTACGAGCTGACAAGTCGGCGTGGGGACGCGACCTGATGCGTCTAAGCAGGCACCCAAAGGGGTCACTCCTTTGGGTGCCCGGGCCGACCGGTTATGCTGGAAGGAGACCTGAAGGAATGGTTAAGTTTTCGAGCGATGTGGACATTCTAAAATACGAGCCGGCGCTGTTTGGCGAATTGCATCCCGCTGGGCAGATATTAGCAGCCGGAACTGGGGGGACTCTCAGCGGGACAACGTTTACGGACAGCGGCGCCGACTTTGTAGCCGCACATGTTTTGGCCGGCGGAGTGGTATATCTTCAGTCTGCGGATGGCGCGTTAGACGGTGCATACGAGATAGTCTCTGTGGGTTCGGCAACGCAACTGACGGTCTCGGTAATCAGGTCAGATTCAAGTGATGAGGCTGTATCGCCTGCTGCAGCTACGGATGTTTCTTATCGAGTCAGCACATTCGGGCCGCAGGCGGCGGAAGTCGGTTTTCAGTTGACGGAGTATTTCGGTATCCAGCCTGGCGATGCGGCAAGTGATTTGGCCGTGGAAGACATTTTGGATGTGAGCGTCTTGCAGAGGGCCTCGGTCTTTGCGGTTATTTCCGGGGTGTACGCTACACTGGCCAGCAAGGCTGAAGACGAGAACTTCTGGAAGAAGAGTCTGCACTATCAGCGGTTGTTTGAGAAGGCGCGGGAGCGGTGCAGGCTGAGCATTGACGTAGGCAGCGACGGCGTGGCTGATGTGACCAAGTTGGGGGCGTCGGTAAGGCTGGTGCGTGATTGAGGCGCGAGGGTAAAGCAGATGGGTGCCACACTTGACGGAGAGCATTTGTTTGACGAGCAGAACCTGGAGGTTCTTCCGGACGGCTTTGGCCGGGATTCAGTGGAGAGAACAGTACCGGGACTCGATGGTGTGCTGAGCATTGATCTGGGGGTGCGGTCCCGGAAGATAAGCCAGGTCGGGGTCCTGCGGGCAGGGAGCAGGTTGAAAGTGAATGAGAGAATCGGTGCCATATCAGCTTATATGGATGGTGACACACATACACTGGTGACAGGAAGCGGTGAAGAGTTTCGTAATCTACGGATGGATACCTTTGAGACCAGGAAGGCGAGGGCGAGCGGCAGCGGGGCAGCAATTGATTATGAAATCGTTTACACGCAGTTAATGGTTTAGGGTTATGGCGCTTATCAGCAATGGGATAGACAGGGTAAGGGCATTTGAACTGCCGGCTGGTGTTTGGTCGAGCGGCAAGAGTGTTGGTGCTCCTCGTGCAGCACTAATCACGTGGTGTTCTTCCTGGGCCGACAAGCATTATCAGGTTTATGTCAACGGCCAATATGCAGGGGTGACAGTTGATAGTCTGCAAAGGCAAATGCTTGTTCGTGTGCCGGCATCCTTTGAGACACCGGTGCGGATTGAGGTTTTTGGTGTCGAAGCCAACGAGGTGGACACAGACTTCAGCGATGAAATGGAATTGTCACCAGGTTTGAGCGGGAGGGTAAGAATAACTCTGCTAAGGGGCCAGGGTTTACCAATCGATTCCACGGTCAACATCTACTTTGACAATGGCATGGGGGAGATCGATTACGATAATCCTATAACTGAGTTGCCGATAAGGGTCTGGCCGAACTGGCAGGACAAGGCAGGGTTCGGTATGAGCGAGTTTGGCGTGAGTGACTTCGGTTACGATTCGGCTGCGGCAGTCGGGTATGGTGTCGGTAGTTTCGGACGGGGGCAGTTCGGCCTCGACGCCGACACTCTCGAGTGGATAAGTGGGCCATTGAAATACGGCGTCTATAAGTTTGCGGTGAAAGTCGCAGACGAAAGGGGCAACGAAAGTATGAGTGAGACCAGGCAGGTCACTGTGACACCCTTGGCAAGACCGGCCGAGAAACTGGGCATTTCTTCGTTTGATAAGCAGACAAATCAACTGGTATTGAGTATTTCTTAAAGGATTCACAGGGAGAGCATTATGGCCGAAGTTCATCCTTCTGATAATACACTGTTGAACATGCAGTCTGATAGCGAGACGGGTGTTGAGTACATACCCACTGGCACTGCGCCTTATTATCTTCAATTCAGAAAGCTGCTGCATAGGCTGCTTCTTGCTACGAGACGGGCGAATGACTTGAGGGTCTACGACGAAGGTGGGCTGGACATCGGGGTAAAGAACGGCAAGTTCTGGCTGGGCACGGAACTGGTCAGCTACAGCGGCTCTTCGAGCAATACGCTGGCTGATGATAAAGCGTCCATCTACATTTACTTAGATTCCGCGGGCAGCTTGGTCACGAATGAATACACTGGTTTTCCTGATATGTCAACCACGCCACATATCCGGTTGGCGGTGGTGACGACTTCGGGCGGAGACATATTATCGATAACCGACTCGCGTGTGGGTCATAATCTTGTTATGCCCCACGGTGCTGGCGGGGTCAAGAAGACTATCGAGGCCCACACCAGTGATGATACGCTCACAGTGGCTGAGTCAGGCAGTGCTCACATAAATTCAGGTGCAACAGGGACGGTCACGCTCACGCTGCCTGCGTCGGCTCCTGCAGGTACTGCGTTTTCCTTTGCAGTTCAGGCGGCTCAGGAGCTGCGTATTGACCCGGGGACGGCAGCCATCCGAGACGATTCCGGACAAACGGCAGACAAGTACAAGTCCGCAAATGGTATCGGCGAATGTTTGAGTCTGGTAGCTGATGCGAATGGCGATTGGGTGACCGTGGCCAAGAACGGGACGTGGACGGAAGAAACGTAAGTGAATCGTAGAAGGACGGGAAATTGGCAGCACGTCGTATAGTAAATCATCGAAACAGGAGATGAGCTTAATGGCGAGTGGTGATACATTGTTGATATTTACTCCATTGCATAATGAGCCGCCGGCTTCAGATTATGCAACTATTGATCTACGGAATCAACATCCTGTCCTGGATTTTGACGCGGCCACAAATGAGTCTGCGGTATTTAGTGCAGTGATGCCGCGCAATTATGGTGGAGGGGGGGTTACGGTCTACCTTCACTATGCAATGTCCAGTGCGACCTCCGGCACTGTCGACTGGGATGTGGCGTTTGAGCGAATTGGCGACCAGCAGCAGGATATTGGCAGCGATGGTTTTGCTTCTGCAAAGAGTGTGGATGACACAACGGTGCCTGGAACATCAGGTATAGTGGACGTAGTCAACATCTCATTCAATGATGGCTCTGAGATGGATGACATTCAGGCTGCAGAAGGGTTTAGAGTCAAGGTGATCCGTGATGCGGCCAGCGACGATGCATCCGGCGATGCCGAACTGTTGTTTGTAGAGTTGAAGGAAATATGATGGCACTGCTATTCGATGACTCTAATACCGAGTACATGATTGTGCTGTCAGCAATTAGCACAAGTACCCCCTTTTCCATGGCATGCTGGTTTCGCTCTGATGACCCGGCCGCCGGGCAATGTGTTATGTCGATAGCGAACAACAACAATGACGTGAATTACTTCAGCCTGGAGGCCCGAGGCGATGTTGCCGGTGACTACATCCGTGCGTGCACTCGCAACTCTGTGGGTTATGTAGCTGCGACAAGCACAAAGGGATACGCGGCGAACGCGTGGCACCATGCCTGCGGGGTGTGGGCATCAAGTGGCGACAGACGCGTCTACCTCGACGGTGGCAATAAGGGTACGAATAACCTTGACAGAACACCTTCTGGTCTGAACCGGACGGCGGTCGGAGTAATTTGTCGCCAAAACAAGTTTCTGTACATGTCAGGTTATATAGCCGAAGCGGCCATTTGGGACGTTGCTCTGACCGATGCCGAAGCTGCCATCTTGGCAGCAGGCTATTCGCCGCTGTTCGTACGGCCTCAATCCTTGATTGTTTACTGGCCTATGGTCCGAAGGCTTGAGACGGGGCAAAGTATAGAGTTAATCCAGAGCAAACAGTTGCTTGTAGGCATTGCGCCGGATAATGGGGGCCACTGTCCTGTGATATATCCCGCCGCCGGACAATTGCACGGGGTAGCATCAGGAGCACCTTTGGCCATTATCATGCAGCATTACAAGAAGATGAGGGTTGCGTAGATGGAGTTTATCAGACAATCAACGGCAGTGACTAAGCTCGACTTTTGCCATTTGATGTAGTCACGCTGCCAGGCTGAGATAATCCAGCAGCATATTCCTTAATTTGGATGGTAGTTTATTAAAACCGTTATGATCAGAAGCCTTTGCAAAAATGCTTT